>Ga0070741_10001430_pt1 | contig 72867 bp, 70 predicted proteins | sample Coa_R1_4_FD_66440 | JGI IMG/M metagenome (GOLD analysis project Ga0070741, IMG submission 66440) | Surface soil microbial communities from Centralia Pennsylvania, which are recovering from an underground coalmine fire - Coalmine... | ecosystem: Environmental > Terrestrial > Soil > Unclassified ...
GTGTTCGAGAACGTCGAGCTGCCGCTCACCTACCGCGGCATGAAGGCCGCCGAACGGAAGCAGCGCGCCGAGGCCGCGCTCGAGCGCGTCGGCATGGCGCACCGCGCGAAGCACCTGCCGAGCCAACTCTCGGGCGGTCAGCAGCAGCGCGTCGCCGTCGCCCGCGCGGTGGCCGGCGAGCCGCTCATCCTGCTCGCGGACGAGCCCACCGGCAACCTCGACTCGCGCAGCGGCGAAGCGGTGATGGATCTGCTCAAGGAGCTGCACAAGGCCGGCGCGACCATCTGCATGGTCACGCACGATCCCCGCTACGCGCGCCACGCCGAGCGCAGCATCCACCTGTTCGACGGCCGCGTCGTCGAAGAGCGAATGGAAATGGCCGTGACCGAGTAGCACGCCCGAAGCCTGGAGTCGAAGTCTGGCGTCTGAAGTCTGAAGTGACGGTTCGGGTGCACTTCAGACTTCGGGCTTCCCCGCTTCAGACTTCGGACTTCAGACTTTCATGATCACTGATTTCCGCCAGGCATTCCGCACGCTTCGACACTCCCCCGGGTTCAGCACGCTCGTCGTTCTGGTCCTCGCGGTCGGGATCGGCGCCAACACCGCCATCTTCAGCATCGTCGACGGCGTCCTGCTGAAGCCGCTTCCCTTCGCGAACGCCGACCGTCTCGTCGCGGTCGACACCACCCTCAAAGGCGAGCCGGACGACACCGCGTACCTCGATTTCGTCGACTGGCGCGCGCAGACCAGGACGCTCGAACGTCTGTCCGCCTATGCCGGCGCCGTCGTCACGCTGACCGGACCGGAAGGGCCGGCGCTGTCGGCGCCGATGGCGGTGGTCACGGCCGACCTGTTCCCGATGCTCGGCGTGACGCCGACGCTCGGCCGCGTCTTCCAGGCGGCGGACGATGCGAAGGGCGCGCCGCGGGTCGTGCTGCTGTCGGACGGCCTGTGGTCGTCGCGGTTCCACCGCGCCGCGGACGTCGTCGGCCGAACGATCCAGATCGACGCGGATCCGTTCCAAATCGTCGGCGTCATGCCGCGCGGTTTTCAGTTCCCGATGGACGAAGAGGATCCGGCGCAGCTGTGGATGCCGGTCTACGCGTCGCGATTCGCCACGGCATGGGCGGATCAGCGCGGCGCGTCGTTCATGAAGGCGATCGGCCTGTTGAAACCCGGCCTGCGCGCCGAGGCGGCGCAGGCCGAGCTCGCGGCGCTCGAGACGCGCATCGACAAGGATTCGGGACGCACCGGCGCGCGCAGCGTGATCGTGCGGCCGTTCCGCGACGTTCTCGTGAAGGACTATCGGCTGGGCCTCCTGGTGCTGCTGTTCGCGGTCGGATCCGTGCTGCTGATTGCGTGCGCGAACGTGGCGAACCTGCTGCTGGCGCGCGGGTCCGTCCGCCGGCGCGAGCTCGCGGTGCGCGCGGCGCTCGGCGCCAGCCGCGGACGCATCGTCTCCCAGCTGCTCGTCGAGAGCGTCGTTCTCGCGATCCTCGGCGGCATCGGCGGCGCGTTCGTGTCGTTGTGGGTCGTGGATCTGCTCGTCCGCTTCAGCCCGCTGCAGATCCCGCGTCTGCATGCGGTCCACGTGGACGGAGCTGCCCTGGCGTTCGCGGCCGCGGCGTCGCTTCTCACCGGCGTTCTGAGCGGCATCGCGCCCGCGTTCCAGCTCGCGCGCGCGCGAGCCGACGATGCGCTGCGCGAGACCGAGCGCGGCGGCACGGCGCGGGGGACGCGGACGCGCCAGGTGCTCGTCGTCTCCGAGATGGCGCTGTCGCTCGTGCTGCTCACGTCGGCGGGCCTGCTCGCCCGCAGCCTCGCGCGGCTGCAGCAGGTCAGCCCCGGGTTCCGCACCGAACGATCGGTCGCGATGCAGCTGCTGCTGCCGCAGACCCGCTACGAAACGGCCGACGAGCAGCGGATGTTCGTCCGCAAGCTGCGCGACGAACTGCAGACGCTGCCGGGCGTGTCGGCCGTCGCCATGTCGACGACGCTGCCGCTGTCGGGCAGCGACATCGGCGTCGGCTACGTGGTCGAAGAGCACCCGCTGCCCGCCGAGCAGCGGACGCCGGCGTCCTTCTTCGCGGTGGACAGCGGCTACTTCTCCGCGCTCGGCATTCCGCTCGTCGAGGGGCGCGGCTTCACGCCGCGCGACGACGAGCGCGCGCCGGGCGTCATCGTGATCAACCGCGCGCTGGCCGCGAAGTTCTGGCCGAACGACAATCCCCTGGGCAAGCGGATTGCGATTGGCTACAACCGGACCGGCCCGCGCGAGATCGTCGGCGTCGTCGAGAACGTCAAGCAGCATCAGCTCTCCGAGCCGGCGCCCGTGCAGATCTACGCGCCGTTCGACCAGACGCCGTGGCCGTTCGTCACCGCCATCGTGCGGACGACGGCGGCGCCCGAATCGGCGTTCGGCTCGATGCGCGCGGCGCTGGCGCGCGTCGATCCGCTGCTCGGCGCGGGGGATCCGAAGACGCTCGACAGCTACGTCGCCAGGTCGATCGCGACGCCGCGCTTCACGACGTTTCTGGTCGGCGCGTTCGCGGCGCTCGCACTGCTGCTCGCGGGGTTCGGGCTGTTCAGCGTGATGGCGTACTCGGTGGTGCAGCGGCGACGCGAGATCGGCATCCGCGTCGCCCTCGGGGCGCAGCCCGGCGACGTCCGGTCGCTCGTGCTGGGGCAGGCGCTGCGGATGGGCGCGATGGGCCTCGCCATCGGCCTCGCCGGCGCGTTCGCCGCGACGCGCGTCATCGCCAGCCTGCTGTTCGACGTCACGCCGCACGATCCGGCCACGTTTGCCGGGGTCAGCGCCGCGCTCGTCGCGGTGATGCTGGCCGCGGCCTATCTTCCGGCGCGGCGCGCGATGCGCGTCGATCCGATCGTCTCGCTGAGGGTCGAGTAATGCTCGTCAGTCTTCGAAGCGTCGAGAAGTCGTATCCGCATGGCGTCGGCCGCACCTACGTGCTCCGCCGCGTCAACGTGGACATCAAAGAGGGCGAGTTCGTGTCGATCATGGGGCCGTCGGGCGCCGGCAAGTCGACGCTGCTCCACATCCTCGGGATGCACGACAGCGCCTGGTCGGGCGAGTACTACTTCATGGACCAGCCGGTCCATCGTCTCAATCCGAAACAGCGTTCGGAACTGCACAAGAAGCACATCGGGTTCGTGTTCCAGAGCTATCACCTGCTCGACAACCTGACCGTCTACGAGAACCTCGAGATTCCGCTCTCGTATAGAAACGTGAGCCGGAAGGATCGTCAGAGCATGGTCGCCGACATCCTCGATCGCTTCCAGATCGTCGGCAAGAAGGATCTCTATCCGAATCAGCTCTCGGGCGGTCAGCAACAGCTCGTCGGCGTCGCGCGGGCGGTGATTGCGAACCCGCAGGTAATCCTCGCGGACGAACCCACCGGGAACCTGCACACGGCGCAGGGCAAGGAGATCATGGAGCTGTTCCGGACACTGAACGAAAGTGGGACGACGATCGTTCAGGTGACGCACTCGGAAGTGAACGCGTCCTATGGCACGCGCATCATCCAGCTGCGCGACGGCTGGGTCGTCGACGATTAACAAACCAATGGTCACCGCCGGACGTCTAAACGGCGGCATTTTCCCGGAGAGTCCTGTGGCTATCGCTCAATGGCCGGTTGACACTGTGGAGTCACACACCGACACTGCCGTCACCCCTCGCGTGCTGATCGCCGACGACCAGCCCGACGTGCTCGAGGCGCTGCGGCTCCTGCTCAAGGGCGAGGGTTACCAGCTCGAGTCGGTCGGATCGCCGGCCGCGATCCTCGACGCGGTCGACACGCAGGAGTTCGACGTCGCGCTGATCGATCTCAACTACACGCGCGACACGACGTCTGGGCAGGAGGGGCTCGACCTGCTGTCGCAGCTCCGGAACCACGACGCGACGCTGCCGGTCGTCGTCATGACGGCGTGGGGATCGGTGGAGCTCGCGGTGGAGGCAATGCGGCGCGGCGCGCGCGACTTCGTGCAGAAGCCGTGGGAGAACGCGCGGCTGCTGACGATCCTCCGCACCCAGGCCGAGCTCGCCCGCGCGCTGCGCCGCCAGCAGCGGCTCGAGGCCGAGAACCGCTCGCTCAAGCCGGACGTCCGGCCGCTGCTGATCGCCGAGGCGCCGTCGATGCGTCCGGTGCTCGAGCTGATTCAGCGCGTCGGCCCGTCCGAAGCCAACGTCCTCGTCACGGGCGAAAACGGCACCGGCAAGGGCACCGTCGCGCAGGCGATCCACGCCGTCTCGGTGCGGACCGGCAAAGGGCTCGTCACCGTCAACGCCGGCGGGCTCTCGGAAGGCGTCTTCGAGAGCGAACTCTTCGGCCACGTCAAAGGCGCGTTCACCGACGCGAAGACGGACCGCGTGGGGCGCTTCGAGCTGGCCGACGGCGGCACGCTCTTCCTCGACGAGATCGCGAACGTGCCGCTGAACCTGCAGCCGAAGCTGCTGCGGGTCCTCGAAACCGGCGACTTCGAGCGCGTCGGCTCGTCGCGCACGCGCCACGTCAACGTGCGCATCCTGTCCGCGACCAACGCGAATCTCGCCGAGGAAGTCGGGAGCGGCCGGTTCCGTCAGGACCTGCTCTTCCGCCTGAACACGATCGAGATCGCGCTGCCGCCCCTCCGCGACCGACGCGAGGACATCCCGGCGCTCGCGATGCACTTCCTGCGTCAGCACACGACGCGCTATCGCAAGAACATCACGGGCTTCGAACCGTCGGCCATGCAGGCGCTGCTCGACCATCCCTGGCCGGGCAACATCCGCGAGCTCGACCACGCGGTCGAACGCGGCGTGCTGATGGCGCTCGGCACGGCGATCCGCCTCGGCGAGCTCGGCCTGCGCATCGACCGCGACGCGACGTCGCGGATCGAGGACATGAGCCTCGAGGAGGTCGAGGGCTTCCTGATCAAGAAGGCGATGGCGCGCTTCGACGGCAACGTCAGCCAGGCGGCGAAGGCGCTCGGCCTGAGCCGCAGCGCTCTCTATCGCCGGCTGCAGCGGTACGGGCTCTGACACGTACGGACGGCTGCGGCCCGAGGTGAACGGTGGGCTCACCTCGGCGAGCAGCCGCCGCCCTCGCTAACCGATCGTCAGCCCGGGCCGCCGCCCCCGTTATGATCCCTTCGTGAGCGCCACCGAAGCCTCGAGCGCGGACGCCCACGCCTCCGCGCTCGACGCCATCGTCACGCGACCGCGCGCCCTTCGCTTCGACCGCCGCATTCTCCTGCTGTCCCTCGCCGCCGGTCTGCCGGCGGCGCTCGTCGCGCTGGTGCTGCTCTGGACCGGCGACTACTCGCCGAAAGTCGAATGGACGCTGACGGTCGTCATCTTCAGCGTGTGGATCGGCTGCTCGTTCAGCGTGCGGCAGCGCGTCGTGCTGCCGCTGCAGACGCTGTCGAACCTGCTGGCGGCGCTTCGCGAGAGCGACTTCTCCATCCGCGCGCGCTATGCCGCGGCGCACCGCGGCGTCCTCCACGACGACCCGCTCGGCGCGGTGATGCTCGAGGTGAACGACCTCGCGTCGACGCTCCACGATCAGCGGCTCGTCGCGATGGAGGCGGGCGCGCTGCTCCGCACCGTGATGGTCGAGATCGACGTCGCCGTCTTCACGTTCGACGTCGCGCGGACGCTGCGGCTGGTCAACCGCGCCGGCGAGCGCCTGCTGGGCCGCGCGGCGGATCAACTGCTCGGCGCCACGGCCGACGACCTCGGCCTCGCCGCGTGCCTCGACGGTCCGTCGCCGCGCATCGAGGACGCGACGTTCCCCGGCGGCGCCGGCCGATACGAAGTGCGCCGGACCACGTTCCGCTCCGAAGGGCGCCCGCACCAGCTGCTCGTGCTGGCCGACGTCAGCCGCCCGCTGCGCGACGAGGAGCGCCAGGCCTGGCAGCGGCTGATTCGCGTCATCGGGCACGAGATCAACAACTCGCTGGCGCCGATCAAGTCGATCGCCGGCAGCCTCGAATCGCTCGTCGCGCGCGACGAGATGCCGCCGGACTGGCACGACGACATGAAGCGCGGCCTGGCGATCATCGCGGCGCGGTCCGACGCGCTCAGCCGCTTCACGACCGCCTACGCGCGCCTCGCCAAGCTGCCGGCGCCCCGCAAGCAGACGGCCGACGTCGCCGCGCTCGTGCGGCGCGTGTGCAACGTGGAGACACGGCTGCCCGTGCGCATCGAAGGCGAGCCGCTCGCGATCCGCGCCGATCCGGATCAACTCGAGCAGCTGCTGATCAACGTGGTGCGCAACGGCGTCGACGCCGCGCAGCAGACCGGCGGCGGGGTGACGGTCGGCTGGCGGACCGACGGCCGGGTCCTCACGCTGTGGATCGAGGACGAAGGCGCGGGGCTGCCGAACGAATCGAACCTCTTCGTCCCGTTCTTCACGACCAAGCCGGGCGGATCCGGCATCGGCCTCGTGTTGAGCCGGCAGATCGCGGAGGCCCACGGCGGGTCGCTGACCCTCGAGAACCGCACCGATCGACGCGGGTGCCGCGCGCTGCTGCGTCTGCCGCTCTGACCGGGCTCGCCGACGAGCGGCCCGACGCCGGCGCAATGATGGTCGCGCGCGCAGACGTTCAGCGCTGCTGGTGCGGCTCGTGCTCGCGCCGCAGCATCGCCGCGCGCTCGTAGAGATCGCTTTTCGTCGGGTACAGCTCGCGCAGGATGATGTCGTCGCCGCGGCGGAGCTGCAGTTCCGCGCCGCTGCAGCAGGAGATCATCCAGCAGCAGACGTCGCCGCTGCGCCAGAGCTCGCGGTCGCTACTCGTCATGGCGCGGGCCTTGCTTTGTCGACCGTGGGCTCATGCGGTCGTTCTCGAAGTGGGTGATCGCGCTCTGCGCGTCGCCCCTCGGCGTCATCGTCCTGGCGGCGCTGGATTCCACGCTGTTCTTTTCCCTCCCGTTCGGCATCGACGCCGCCGTCGTTCTGCTGAGCGCCAGGCTGCACGGCCTCGCCTGGCTGGTGCCGCTGCTCGCGACGGGCGGGTCGATCGCCGGCGCGTGGCTGACCTTCTGGATGGGCGAGAAGATCGGCGAGAAGGGGCTGGACCGCTTCGTCGACGAGGGGCGCCTCGAGAAGATTCACCGCAAGGTCAAAGAGAGCGGCGCCATCGCGCTCGCGGTGCTCGATTTCATCCCGCCGCCGTTTCCCTTCACCGCCTTCGTGCTGGCGGCCGGCGCGCTCGAAGTCGATCGCCTCACCTTCTTCCTCACGCTCGCCATCGTCCGGATCGTGCGCTTCGGCATCGAAGCGGCGCTCGCCGTCGTCTACGGCAACCGGATCATCGGCTGGATGGACTCGGACATCTTTCACGACGTCGTGGCGTTCTTCATGTTCGCGGCGTTCGCCTTGACCGCGTGGTCGATCGTCAAGTTGATCCGGTCGTCTAGAACATCCGGCCGCCGATCGGCACCTCGCGTTCCGGCGTAAGCAGGACGACGCCGTCCCCCTCCGCATCCGGCACGCCGAGGGTCAAGACCTCCGACATGAACGGGCCGATCTGCTTCGGCGGAAAGTTGACCACCGCCAGCACCAGCCGGTTCAGGAGCGCCTCTCGCGTGTAGTGCTTCGTCGCCTGGGCCGACGACCGCTTGATCCCGATCGTGCCGCCGAAGTCGATCCGCAGCTTGTAGGCCGGTTTCCGCGCCTCGGGAAAGTCGGCCACCTCCACGATGCGTCCCACGCGAATGTCCACTCGTTGAAACTCCGCGTAGGAAAGCGGTGCAGTGGGTTCGGGCATGATCGCCACAGAATCTGACATTTCGGCGGTTTTTGCGCAATGGCAGAGGCGGCACGCGGTTTGATTGTTCGGCCTCGAATGGCAGTGGCACCATCCGCCGGCAACGTGCTCATCGTCGAAGACGACCCCGACGTCCGCGAAATGCTCGCGACGCTCCTGTCGATGGAGGGCTTTTACGCCGTCGGCGCGGAGGACGGCCTCGAAGCGCTGCATCTGCTGCGGACGGTGCGCCACCGCGCGCCGGACACGCCCTGCCTGGTGCTGCTCGATCTGAAGATGCCGCGCCTCGGCGGACACGAATTCCGCCGCGCGCAGCTCGGCGATCCGATCGTGGCGAACGTGCCCGTCGCGGTGATGTCGGGGGCGGTCGACCTCGAGACGCGCGCGCAGGCGCTCGGCGCGGTGGCCTCCGTCGCCAAGCCGATCGATGTCGAGATGCTGCTGGACGTCGTCAGGAAATATTGCGCGTGACTACGATGGCCGGCCGAGGATCGCCTGCCTGATCGCGTACGCAATCACGGCGCCGAGCGCCGCGGTCGCCATCACCAGCGCTCCGGCAGGCCGCTCGTCGATGGCGAAACAGAGAATCGCGCCGGCCAGCCCGCCGACGCCGACCGTGGAGATCGCGTCGGTGACGCGCCGAAATACTCGCGGCGGGCACTTGTGGTTCTCGGTCAGAGCCCCCATGCATTTCGGACACGTCGCCATGAAAGTGGAGTTAAGTGTAACACGGGTCAGCGGTTAAAGGTCGCGACGACCGGCTTGTGGTCGGAGGCCGCCGTCCCGAACAGCGGCGCGGTGTCGACCGCTTCCACCTTCTGCAGCGTCAGGCCGCCGCGGTACAACACGTAGTCGATCCGCGAGTCGCCGTGTGTCGGCGCCTGGCCGCCGTCGCGGAACAGCGCGAACACCGGCTTCATCACCTCGTCCTCCGGCTTCGCGTTGAAATCGCCGAGGAGGATCGACGTCGGCCCGAGCTTCTCCATCCAGCGCAGCAGCACGTCGATTTCCTTGCGGCGCGCATCGCCGTTCTGTTTTCCCGATGCGAGATGCGTCACGGCGATCGGCAGACCGCCCGCCGACGGCAGCTTGACCGCGAGCGCGATGCGGCTGACGGGCAGCGGCGTCGTCGTCGTGGGCCCGAGCGTGTCGCCGGGCGCGAGGAAGGCGAGGCCTTCGGTTTCCTTGCCGTCGCCGCGGCCGCTGTCACGGCATTCGACGTTCGGCGTAAACCACTCCTGCTCGTATGCGACGGCCCAGGCGCGACCGGTCGCGCTTCGCAGCCCGGCCGCGATCTTCGCGGGCTGATCGTCGCAATTGTAGTACGGATGATTTCGCGTCACTTCCTGCAGTCCCACGATGTCGGGCTGAATCTTCGCGATGACGTCGATCGCGCGCTGCAGGTCGTACTTGTGCGACCCGCCGATGCCGTGCTGAACGTTGAAGGTCATGACGCGCAGCGTGCGCGCATCCGCGCCGATCGCGCGGTGTGTCGAGAGGATCGCGGCGGCCACGACCAGCACGACCGCTGAGCTGATGAGCATGCGCATGTAGTTTCTTCCCCGCTGTTTCGAATCCGTGCGTGCCCGGCCCCGAATTCCCCCGAATCCGCGGCATATCGGTTGCTCCCTCGGCCGGTGTTCCTCAGCAGGGAAAGGCATGTCGGAGCTACACGCGATAGAAGTGACCGTGAACCACGGTTTCGATCGACTCCAGCGAATCCTCCTGACGATGAGCGTCGGCGAGGAGATCTCACCTGCCGGCGCCGCGGAGCAGACCGGCCTCTCCGAAGAAGTCTGCCGCGCGGTGCTCGCCGGGCTCGAGCGCGCCGGGTTGATGACGCACGGCCCCGGCGATCGCTTCACGCGCTGCCCGCTCAACTTGACGAACGTTTAGTAACCGGACGCCTTCGCCTCGTCGCCGATCTTCTTGCCGTTGCGCCACGTGTTCGGACACAGCGGATGCGTGAAGACGGACGGTCCGTCCGCGCCGGCATACGTGATGTCGTCGGCAAACTCGCCTTTCTCGGGATCGAGCTGTGCGAGGTGCCGCACGCGCTTCGCAATCTCGTGGTCCGCGCACGCCGTGTCGCCGCTGACGCCGAGGCCGCCGACGCGCGTCTTCCCTTTGTACAGCGGGACGCCGCCGCCGAACGCGATCTGTCCGCCGCAGACTTTGCCGTTCGTCTTCGTGTAGTCGTCGGGGCCGACGAGGCAGTCGGGGTTGAACGCGTTCGGCTGCGACACGCCCCACAGCGAATGCCCCGGCTGGGTCAGCGTGTACAGGCGCGCGGTCGACAGCGGCGTGTCGTCGGTGCTGTACGCGTTGGCCGTGTAGGCCTTCGCTTTGGCGATCGCCTGGCTGCCGGGCCACGCGCTCGCCGGGTCGTCCGTCGCGACCGCGGTGGCGCACACCTCGCCGCGTCGGTTGACGACGGCCGCCCACTCCATCTTGCCGGAGAACATGCCGCCGGCCTCCCCCTCGATGCCGGGCGCCTGGCGCAGCCACTTCTTCAGGTCGTCCGACCCGGGCAGGTCGCGGCAGCTCGCGCCGGCCGCGCCCTCGCGCGGCGGCTTGTTCTGATCCGCGGCCGATCCGGGCTGCGTTTCCGCCGGGCTGACCGCGCGCGAATTCGAGCAGGCGGCCGCGACGCCGGCGACGATCAGGGCAACGAGACAACGACGCATGGTTTCGACTCCTCGATTAGCTGGGCGGCTGGATCTCGTTCTGCGTCCGCAGCGTCTTGATGTACGCCACGAGCTTCCAGATCTGATCGTCGTTCAGCTTCGTGCCCCACGCCGGCATCCCGTGCGCGCGCCCTTCGGCAATCGAGCTGAAGACCTGCGCGTCGGTGGCGCCGTACATCCAGTCCACGTCGCGCAGGCTCGGTCCCATGCCGCCGCCGGCGCGGCCGCCGTGGCACCCCGAGCAGTTGAAGCGAACGAACAGCTGGCGCCCCTCACCGGCCGCGGTCCGGTCGCCGTTGTACGGATTGTTCGGCCGCGACGGCTGTTCGACCGGGCCAGGCACCGGGCCGACCGGCGTCTTCATCGGCGGCGGCGACGACGCGGCCGACACGTCGTTGGACGGCCGATCGCATGCGGCGGCCGCGAGCACGCACGCCGCGACGAGGAGCCATGAACCGCGCATGATGATCCTCATGTGTCCGACCGCTGCAGCAGCGGCACGTCGAACGCGCGCAGGATGCGGCGGATGTCGGCGGCGCGCCTCGCGATCGCCGCGTCCAGCGCATCGTGCAGCGCCGCATCGTCCTTGCGCACCGCCATCGAGATGTCGAACGCGAACGGAAGCGCCGGGCCATCCTGCTGCGGCGTCACCGGCGCGATCGCCATCGGCACCGCCGCGCGAGCCGCGTAGTAGCCGCCGAGCGGTCCCCACACGACCGCCACGTCCACCTCGCCCGTCGCGACGGCGTCCACCACGGCGCGCTGCGGATCGGGCTGCGAGTAGTCGCCGAACACGGTATAGCCGTGAACGTTGCCGACGATCTTCCGCGCCGCCAGCGCCTGCGCGGCCGGCGGGTTCGCGTAGTCGCTGCCGACGATCTGGATGCCGATCTGCACCCGGCGGAGGCGGGGATCGTCCAACGATCGGATGTCGAGGTGTCGGTCGCGCCGCGAGACGAACACGTAGCTCGATCGGTAGTACGGCCGCGTCGGGCGCGCCAGCTCGTAGCGCGCCGGGACGCCCATCATGACGTCGCATTGACGCGCGCGCAGCGTGTTGCGCACGAACCCGCGCCGTTGCGGCGCCCAGAAGTATTCGACGTGCCGTCCGAGCTCGCGTGCGACGAGATCCGCGATCCGGTTCTCGAAGCCCTGCTGTCTGTCGTTCGAGAACGGCATGTTGTTCGGATCGGAGCAGACGCGCAGCACGCCGGCGTCGGCGCCGCTCGAAGGCGGCGCGGCGGACGTGGGCTGCGCCACCGACGAAGGCTGCCCCGACGCGCCCGCGACGGTGATGCCGGCCTCCAGGCCCGTCCACACCACCGCGGCCGCGGCGACCGCGATCGCCCCGATCGATCTACAGACCGAAGACATAGACCGTGCTTCCCGCGGCCGAGTATTTCTTGATCTCTTTCATCGCCCCGACGACCCCGAGCGCGGCGTAGGGATCGTCGGCGGAGATATCCGGGAACGCGACCGCGCCCATCCACCCGCCGATGCCCGAGTAGATGGCGACGTACTGCTTGCCGTCGGGACCGAGATACGTGATCGGGTTGCCGACGATGCCCGACGCGCAGTGGAACTTCCACAGCTCCGTCCCCGTCCTCGCGTCCACCGCCTTGAACCACCCGTCCATCGTCCCGTAAAAGACGACGTCGCCGCCGGTGGCGAGGACGCCGCTGTAGATCGGGAACTTCGGATCCTGGACGCCCCACGCTTTCTTGTTGTGCGCGACGTCCCACGCGACGAGCTCGCCTTGATAGCCGCCCGGCCCGGGATACATCTTCACGTCGGCGCCGAGATACGGCGTCCCGGCGATGTAGTTGGCGTCGATCCCCTCGTAATCCATGCACGTGTTGTGCGCCGGAATGTAGAGCAGCCCGGTGCGCGGCGAGAACGCGGACGGGATGACGTCTTTCGCGCCGGTCGACGAAGGACAGATGCCCTGCGTCACCTTGCCGTATTGTGTGTGCTTGGTCTCGTCCTCGTGCGGCTTCCCCGTTTTCAGGTCGTAGGACGAGGCCCAGTTGGTCGGCTCGAACGTCTCGGCGGAGAGCAGCTCGCCGGTTTCGCGGTCGAAGACGTACACGAAACCGGTCCGGCCGGGGTGCACCAGCAGCTTGCGCGTGCGGCCGCCGTAGTCCATGTCGACGAGCATGTTCTCCATGATCTCGTCGTAGTCCCACATGTCGTGCGCCGTCGCCTGGTACGCCCACCGCAGCTCGCCGGTGTCCGCGTCGCGCGCCATGATCGTGCACGACCACTTGTTGTCGCCGGGCCGCAGATCGGGATTCCACACGCCCGGATTGCCCGTGCCGTAGAAGAACAGGTTCGTTTCGGGGTCGTACGAGATCCAGCCCCACACCGTGGAGCCGCCCAGCTTCCATTGATCGCCGGACCAACTGCTGACGCCGAGGTCCTTGCCTTGATCCTTGGCGTAGAACGGCTTGAAGTTCGCGCCGATCTTCACGTCGCTGTCGGGGCCGGTGTTGTAGGCCTTCCACAGCACCTTGCCGGTTTTCACGTCGAGCGCGGCCACGTAGCCGCGGACGCCGAGCTCGCCGCCGGAGTTGCCGACGATCACCTTGTCCTTGACGACGATCGGCGCGGCCGTGAACGTCTCGCCGACGTTGATGTCGCCCACCTTCGAGCGCCAGACTTCGGTCCCCTTCTCCGCGTCGACGGCGACGACGTTGGTGTCGAGAAGGCTGTAGATGATCTTGCCGTCGGCGTAGGTGGCACCACGATTCACGACGTCGCAGCACGCGATGCCGACGGCGCGCCGATCCGGATGCGGCTCGTAGATGAACTTGATCGCGCCGCCCGGCTTGGTCAGATCGACGGCGATCAGATTGTTCGGGAACGGCGTCACGACGTACATCGTGTTGTTGAGCACGAGCGGCTGCCCCTCGTGCCCGTGCGGAATGCCGGTGGAGAACGTGGTGACGACGTGGAGGTTCTTCGCGTTCGACGTGTTGATCGCGTCGAGCGTGCTGTAGCGCAGGTTGCCGTAGTCGCCCGCGGACTGTCGCCATTCGCCACGCGACACGTCCGCCACGAGATGCAGGTGCGCCGGCGCGCCGGGCGCCGTCCCCCCACCTACCGGCGCCGGCCCCGCGCCGCCGCGGTCGTTGTGCTCCTTGGCGGCGCCGCTGCACGCCGACGCCAGCACGCACGCACCCAGCACGACCGCACCACGCACCATCCTCATGGGCTACCTCAACGTGTAGAGATACGCGACGACGTCGCGCGCCTGCTGCTCGGTCAGGCCGACGGCCGGCATCGCCGTGCGCGGATGCACTTTCTGCGGCGTCCGAATCCACAGGGCCAGGTTGTCGGCGGTGTTGGGCAGCTCGCCCGCGACATACGAGCGGCGCGCGAACCAGAGCAGCGGCGGACCGACGAGGCCGTGCGCGCCGGCCACGCCGGGAATTTCGTGGCACGAGCCGCAGCCGTACTGCTGGATGATCGCCTGCCCGCGCGCAGGGCTGCCGCCGGCGCTGTTGACCTCGATGGCGATGTCGGGATGGCCGTTGTTGCACGCCGCCGCAATGCTCGCGAACACGAGCACGGCGAAAATGCGAGTCGTTACAGTCGAGCCGGTTGCCACGTCGTCTCGTCGAGACGACGCAAGTTCTATTCCCTAATTCCTCAGCCTATGCCCGCTTCATCGCATTGAAGACCGACATGTGCGACTCGACCACGCGCTTGCGCTCCGCTTCGTCCGGCTCGAGCGTCCAGACGCCGCGCTGCGACGTGCCGCCGAGGATGATGCCGTCGCGCCGCGACATCATGTGGATGCCGAGCTGCCCCGGCACCGGCGGCGTGTGCAAGCCGCCGTTGGTGTGATACGTCACCTCGTCCTGCGGCACGAGGACCGTCAACTGCCCTTTGAGCGGCACCAGTTCCTGATCGCCGAACAGATCGCGCGCCCCGAGTCCGGTGCAGTTGACGACGATCGGTTCGGTGAGCGACGCGAGTTCGCGCGGCGAATCGAATTTGCGCACGACGATGCGGCCGCCGAAGAGGACGACATCGCGCATGATCGCGTCGAGGTAGATGTTCGGCTCGATGCGGATCTGCGGCGAGCGCACGGCGTATTTCGTGTCGAACGGGTGCTCGCCGGGCCCGAGAATCTCGCGTTCGGTGTCGGCGCCGTCGGGCAGCGGATCGCGCGTGCTCGCCGGCGGCGCGACCGGCGTCGCGGACGGCTCGCGATCGGTCAGGCCGTAGTTGTCGAGCCACGACACGCCGCTGATCGGGTTGCCTGCCATCAACTGCAGCTGGCGGTACGCGATGTCGTACGCGCGGCGGTACTGCGCGTCCCACGCCGGCGTGCGCTGCTCGGTGACGACGAGGCCGGAGCTCGGCGTGAATCCGGCGAGCGACATGTTCGACGTGACGTTCGGCGGAACCGCGGCGGCGTAGATCGTCACGTCGAAGCCGCGGCGCTGGAGTTGACGGGCGCACGTCAGCCCCACCGATCCGCATCCGATCACCGCCGCCTTTCGCGCCGGGTGCTCCGTGGCGAACTCCGCGGCCATCAAGCCGGTGCCCCAGGCGAGCGACATTCCCGCGCCGCCGTGACCGTAGTTGTGCACGAGCAGCTTGTCGTCGAGCTTGTCGGCCTTGAGCACGAAGCCGGCGTCGCGGTGCGGCCGCAGGCCGACGGTCGTGCGGATCACGCGATCCCACGACACCTTGACCGGCGCGAGATGCACCATCGGTTTCTTCGGTGCGGCGACGTTCGGTTTCGGATTGCCGCCGCACGCGCTCAGGCCGAAACCGAGCGCCGCGAGGCTGCCGGTCGTGACGAAGTCCCGTCGGTTCATGCGATTCCACCTTTGACCGCTTCGTGGATCGCCTCCGCGAAGGTGTCGAGTTCCTCGAGGGTCGTGTAGACGTTCGGCGTGATGCGGACGCCCTGGTAGTCGAACTGCTGTCCGGGATACGGCGATTTGGTCATCGCCTGCCCGAGGATCCGGTACTTGTTCCAGAAGAACTCGTTCAGTTTCCGCGCGTCGATGCCATCGATGCCGACGTAGGCGAGGCCCCAGCTCTGGCCGGGCGAAAGGTCCGTGTAGATCTTCACGCGCGGCAGATCCTTCACCTGATTGGCCCAGCGGAGCGTCAGGTAGCGCAGCCGCGCCGCTTTCCGCTCCGCGCCGATCGCCTGATGGAACGCGAGCGCTTCGGCGATCGCCGCCTTGTTGGCGGCCGGCTGCGTGCCGACGGCCTCGAACTTGCGGATGTCGTGGCTCTGCGCGTCGGCGGTCGCCTGCAGCGGCCACGTGCCGTTGATCCGCTCCTTGCGCACGTACAACAGACCGGTGCCGTGCGGCGCGAGCAGCCACTTGTGCAGGCTCGTGCCGACGAAATCGGCGTCGAGATCGCGGAGCTTGAACGGGAAGTGCGCGACCGAATGCGCGGCGTCCACGATCGAGACGATGCCGCGTTGACGCGCCATGCGGCACAGCCGCTGCACCGGGAAGAGCTGACCCGTGATGTTCGTGACGTGGCAGATGTGCAGCACCTTGGTGCGCGGCGTCACGGCGCCTTCGAGCAGCCGATAAAGATCGTCCTGCTTGGCCGGCACCGCGAAGTTCACGCGGACGACTTTGATCCCTTCACGCCGCTGCCGCTGGTCCCATGTCGTCAGCATCCGCGGGTAGTCCTGATCGGTCGTCAGCACTTCGTCGCCGGCTTTGAGGTCGAGCCCGTCCTGCGCGATCTGGAGCGACTCGCTCGCATTGCGCGTGATCGCGATTTCCTCGGGGTCGGCGCCGAACTCCGCGGCGAGGCGCCGGCGGACGGTCTCCATGTTCCGCTCGATCTGTCCGCGGTAGTAGACCGGCGCCTGGTTCGAGATGTCGTAGTACCGCTTCATCGCCTCGTGGACGACGCGCGGGCTCGGGCAGCTGTTGCCGTTATTCAGGTTGCTGATCGTGCGGTCGAGCGTGAACGCTTCCTGGATCTCGCGCCAGTACAACTCGTCCTGCGCCACGTCCTCCGGCGTGCGATCCGCGACTGCGGCGCCGGCCGCTTCGACGTCGCGAAGACCGTTGCGGCCGACAGTGAACGCCGACGCGCCGAGAGCTCCCGCGAGACGGAACAGCGATCGTCGAGTCCACATAACGGCCTCCTCGTCGGGCGGATTATACGTGCACCCAGCACCCAGCACCCAGCACTCAGCACTCAGCACTCAGCACCCAGCACTCAGCACTCAGCACCCGCACTCAACACCCATCACCCATCACCCATCACTCACTTCATGTTCGCCAGCGCGAACGCCCACTCGTCGGCAAGCTCGGCGATCCGCTTGTCGGTCGGCCGGTAGCCGTGCGAGCCCTGCGTTTCGACGCGAATCAGCACCGGCTTGGCGCACCCCTGCGCCTGCTGCAGCGTCGCCGCGAACTTGAAGGAATGGCTGGGGACGACGCGGTCGTCGTGATCGGCGGTGGTGATGAGGGTCGCGGGATAGCAGACGCCGGTCTTGATGTTCTGCAGCGGCGAGTACTTGATCAGATACGCGAACGCCGCCGGATCGTCGGACGATCCGTATTCGGTCGCCCACGCTTCGCCGCCGGTGAACTTCTGATACCGGAGCATGTCCATCACGCCGACCGCCGGCAGCGCGACCGCGAACAACTCGGGCCGCTGCTCCATCACCGCCCCGACGAGCAGACCGCCATTGCTGCCGCCCATGATGCCGAGCGTCCTCGGCGAGGTGTATTTCTCGCCGATCAGGTGCTCCGCGCACGCGATGAAGTCGTCGAAGACGTTCTGCTTCTTCTCGAACATCCCGGCGTGATGCCACGCTTCGCCGTACTCGCTCCCGCCGCGCATGTTGCACGTCACCCACACGCCGCCGCGCTCGAGAAAGGCCGGCACGTCGCTCCGAAACGTGGGCAGCGTCGCGATGTCGAATCCGCCGTAGCCGTACAACATCGTCGGATTCGATCCGTCTTTCTTCAGATCCGTGCGGTGCGTGACGAACATCGGCACGCGCGTGCCGTCCTTCGACGTGGCAAAAAGGCGCTCGGTCGTGTAGCGCGACGGATCGAACGTCAGCTTCGGCGGATCGAACGGCGTGCTCGCGCCCGTTGCGACGTCGAATCGATAGACCGTCGAGGGATGCAGCGGCGAGGTGAACGAGTAGAACACCTCGGGACGATCGAAGCGCCCTTCCGGACCGGTGATCGTCCCAAGTCCCGGCGGATCGATCCGGCCGGCCTTCTTGCCGTCGAGATCGTAGAACGTCACTTCGCTCGCGACGTCGACCATCGCGTTGACGGCGAGCTTGCCGGCGATGAGGTGCCCCGCCTCGATCGCGTGCTTCGACTCGGGCACGATCGTCTTCCAGTTGACCGGATCGGGCCTGTCGATCGGCGTCGCGACGATCTGGCCGTTCGGCGCCTCGCGATCGGTGCGCAGATACAGCGTGCCGTTGACGACGCCGAGCGGATCGTACGCGGCGGTGTGCCCGGCGTACAGCGTCCGCACCGGCGCGTCGATCGCCGGCGCGCGCGGGTCGCCGAGGTCCTTCACGAACAGTTCGTTGTTGTTGCTCGTCCCCTTGTTCGTGATGAACCACAGGTAGCGGCCGTGTCGTCGATGTCGATGTCGATGAACAGCGTCGGCTCGTCGGTGCGCTCGTAAATCAGCCGATCGTCGGCCTGCGGGGTGCCGAGCCGGTGGTAGTAAATCTTCTTGTCGCGGACGGCCGCCTCGAGCATCTTCCCCGCCGGCGGCTCGGGATACCGGCCGTAGAAGAACCCTTTGCCGTCCTTCGTCCACGCGAGGCTGCTGAACTTCACCCACTTGATCACGTCGGGCAGTTGCTTGGTGCTGCCGAGTTCGCGCACGTAGATCGTGGACCAATCCGATCCGCCTTCCGACTGTCCGTACGCGTAGTGCTGGCCGTCCGGCGCGGGATCGAACGACGACAGCGCGACCGATCCGTCGGGCGACAGCTGATTGGGATCGACGACCACGGTTTCCGGCCCGCTGAGCGTCTCGCGCGTGAAGACGACGTTCTGCCGCTGGAGTCCGGTGTTGCGCGTGTAGAACCACCGCCGTCCCTCGTAGTGCGGGATCGTGACGCGCCGGTAATCGTAGAGCTCGGTGATCCGCTTCTTGAGCGCGTCGCGCTGCGGCAGCGCGTCCAGGTATTTGAACGTGACGGCGTTCTCCGCCTCCACCCACTTCTTCAGCTCGGGTGAATTCAGGTCTTCCATCCAGCGATACGGATCCGCGACCTTCGTCGCGCCGTAAGTGTCGACCGTGTCGCCTTTGCGCGCGACCGGATACGTAAGCGTCGCCTGAGCCATGAGCACCGCAAGCAGCCAGCGGAGAGTGGTGGTCATTTCGAAACTCCGAACAGCGATAGGTTAATCGCATTCGCCATCGCTTGATACCCGGCGTCGCTCGGGTGAAGGTGATCGCCGCGGTCGAACTCCGGACGGAAGCGGCGCGGCTGCTGCGGGTCGCGCGTGGCGGCGTCGAAGTCGATCACGCCGTCGTACGCGTGGCCGTTGCGGATCCACTCGTTGACCGCCGCGCGTTTGCGCTCGCCCGTCTCCGTGAAATACGCCGCGCCCTCGAACGGTGTCAGCGTGGCGCCGATCGCCTTCATCCCGTGGGTGTGCGCGCGCTCGATGAGCTGACGGTGCGCGGCGATCAGATCGTCGGCGCCCGGCGACGCGGCGTCGCGCGCGTTGCCGATGTCGTTGATCCCTTCGAGCACGACCAGATCGGTGGCGCCCGGCTGCGTGACGACGTCGCGATCGAAGCGCGCGAGAATGTTGATGCCGAACTCGGGGATGCTTTCGCTGAGAAGCCGATTGCCTGCGATGCCGGCGTTCAGCACGGCGACCTTCAGCGGCTTCCCCGCCGACAACCGATGCGCCAGGACGTCGGGCCAGCGCGCGTTCCCGTCGACGGTGGATCCGGTGCCGTCCGTAATCGAATCGCCGAGCGCGACGAACGCCCGCGGCGTATCCGATCGGCTCACTTCCACCCGTTCCAGGAAATACCACGTCGTCGTCGCCGTCGCGTCGGGCGGCGCGGTTTCGCCCGCGTGGTTGCCCGGACCGATGACGTAGTTCGTCTGGTAGGCGTTGCGATGGATGGTCAAGGTCTGCGCGGTCGTGTCCTCCGGCACGTAGAGATCGATGGCGAGGTCCGCGAAGTCGGGCGCCTTCAGCACGGCGGGGTCGCTGACGAGCGTCGCGCCCGCCGGAATCGTCACCGCGCCGCGGCCCGAAAAAGTGAGCGGCTGATCCGTAAGGCCGGCGATCGTGGACTGCCGATCGCGCAGCGCCACGTGCGCCGCGTCGATGCGCAACGGCGCCGTCCCGAACACATTCGACACGACGACGCGGACCCGATCGCCGCCGAGCGTGAGGTGGACGATCTGCCGCAGCGTCTGGTTGTTCGGGAACGTCACGCGCGGCGGCGCGGGTTGAGCGCCCGTTTCCGCGGGATACGGCGGACGGCCGATGAGCGCGGTGGTCCATGTCGCGATCCAGCGTTCGCGGACGCGTCCCTGCCCGAAGACGGCCGCGGCGGCAGCCAGCGCGATCACGAGGAAGACGGTTCGTTTCATGGCGTCATTCTAGTGGGTACAATCCGAGCCCATGCGGATTCGTGCGCGGCTCGTCCTCGTCCTGCTCCTGTCGGTGCCGCTCGCGGCGGCGACGATCCCGGCGCCGGAATCGGTGCTCGGCTTCCGGCCCGGCGCCGACTACAAGCTCGCCACGTACGACCGGTCGGTCGAGTATTTCAAGCGTGTCGCCGCGTCCAGCAAGCACGTGAAGCTGTTCGAGGCGGGCAAAACGTCGCAAGGGCGGACGATGTACTACGCGGCGGTGTCGTCGACGGCGAACCTGGCCAGGCTGGATCGCTACCGCGAGATCGCGCGCCGTCTCGCGCATCCGCAGGGACTCTCGGACGCCGACGCGCGCCAGCTCGCGCGCGAAGGCAAAGCGTTCGTGCACATCGACGGCGGCCTGCATGCGACCGAAGTCGCCGGCTGGTCGCACACGCCGCAGCTCCTGTACGACATCGTCAACCGTGCGTCCGACCGCAACGTGAAGTTCATCCTCGACAACGTCGTGCTGTTCCTGTGGCCCACGATCAATCCCGACGGGCAGCAGATGGTCGCCGAGTGGTACATGAAGAACGTCGGCACGCCGTACGAGCTGTCGCCGCTGCCGGAGCTGTATCAGGAGTACGTCGGCCACGACAACAACCGCGACGCGTACATGATGAACATGATCGAGTCGCGCGCGATCGAGCACACGTGGCGCGAGTGGGAGCCGCAGATCATCTACGTGCACCATCAGTCCGGCCCGTTTCCGACGCGCATCTGGCTGCCGCCGTTTTCAGAACCGGTCGGCGCGCACGCGCCGTATCTGATGTCGCGCGAAGTGAACATGATCGGCATGGCGATCGCGAAAGGGCTCGAGGAGCACGGGCAAGTCGGCGCGACGCACATGGGCACGGCGTTCGACGCCTGGTATCCCGGCTACATCGACTACGCGCCGATGTTCAAGAACATCGCGGCATTCTGGACGGAAACGGCGCTCTTCCAGTACGCGACGCCGCACACCTACACGCTCGAGGACTTTCCCGCGAACATGCGGGACCTGCGCGTGCAGAGTCTCTACGCGAGCCCATGGCCGCCCGGAACGTGGCGGCTGCGCGACGCCGTCGATTACATGGAGACCGCGTCGTGGTCGGTGCTCGAGTGGGCGGCAAAGTACAAGGAGTCGCTGCTGCTCGATCGCTACAAAGCCGGCGTGAAGCAGATCGAAGACGGCGCGAAGCACGCGCCGTACGCGTACGTCGTCCCCAAGGAGCAGCGCGATCCCGTCGCCGCGGTGGAACTGCTGCGGCGTCTGGCGTTCGGCGGCGTGCGCGTGTACGACACCGACGCTGCGTGGGTCGTGCCGATGGATCAGGAATTCGCGGCGATGGCGCGCGAAGTCCTCGACGTGCAGCACTACCCCGATCTGCGCCAGTATCCCGGCGGGCCGCCGGAGCGGCCGTACGACGCGGCCGGCTGGTCGCTGCCGCTGCAGATGGGCGTCACGGTCGACGTGCGCAACACGCCGCTGACCGATGCGGATCGCGCGTCGATGACCCTGCTCGGCGAGATGCCGCCGCGCCAGGTGAAGGTCACCGCCTACGACGCCGCGCTGTCCCATGATGCCGCGCCGTTCGACAGCGTGCCGGGCGCGGGCTTCGACGCGGATCCGGGCGCCGCGGCGATCGTGCCGCCGCCAGGGCGCATCGGCGGGTCCGGAGCGGTGCTCGTCGTCGATCCCGCCGAGAACAACGCGTATCGTGCGATCAATCAGACGTGGAAATCGGGCGCGACCGTCGCCCGCAGCGGCAACCGTTACGCGATCGCCGGCCTGAGCGCGAGCGCGCAGGACGACCTGGTGAAGTCGTTGGCGCTGCGCGCCGAACGGACGGCAGTCCCCGTGTCAGGCGTCAGCCGGACGGCATCGCCGCGCGTCGGTCTCTTCTCGCCGTGGACCGGCAGCATGGACACCGGCTGGACGCGCTGGATCCTCGAGCAGTACGGCTTCGCGCCGATCGCGATCCATCCCGAGGATTTCAAGCAGCCGCTCGCGGGCAGGATCGACACGCTGATCATCGCTGACGATGCGCGCGTGCCGATCGCGGGAGCGACATCGACGGGACGGGGTGGCGGTCGCGGACGCGGCGGCGCGATTCGCCCGGAGTACGCGTATCAACTGACCGCGGAGGATCTGCAGCGCTTCGATCAGTTCGTCCGCGGCGGCGGCACGCTCGTGTGTCTGAGCAACGCGAGCCAGTTCGCGATCGATCACTTCAAGTTGCCGGTGAAGAACGCCGTCGCGAACCTGCGCAGCGACGAGTTCTTCCTGCGCGGATCGATCGTCGAGATTCTGCCCGACACGACACATCCGGTGATGGCCGGCGTGCCGGAGAAAGCCGCGGTGTTCGTCGACTTCAGCCCGGTGTTCGAGACCGAACCGGGGTTCACCGGCACGGTGATCGCGAAGTACGCCGACAGCGGGTCGCCGCTGCTCTCCGGCTATCTGATCGGCGACAAGTACCTGCACGGCAAAGCGGCGGCGGTCGATCTCCCGCTCGGTGACGGACACATCGTCCTGATCGGTTTCCGCCCGACGTGGCGCGGTCAGCCGTTCGGGACGTTCAAGGTGCTGTTCAACGCGGCGATGTACACGCGCTAAGAGTCGTCGAGCGCCCGCGCGCGATCACGCATCCGCACTCCCCGGTTCGACGGAGATCTGCGCCTCGACGATCCGCGACTGCCGACACTCGGGACACCGCGACGGCTTCGACAACTTGTCCTCGCCGAACACGAAGCCGCACGCCTTGCAGCGCGCCGGTTCGACGACGACGCGATGCCCCGTCGCGCGCGCGGAGCGGATCATGTGACGCAAATCGTCCTCGACATCGCCGCGCGTCAGTCCGAGTTCGCGCGCGAGCGACGACACCGATCGTGGCTGCGCGGTCAACATCGTCATCAGATCGCGGCGGAACACCATCACGGACTCCAACTTAGCGGCGCTGGCGGCGATTCTCTCACACGACGGACGAGCCGGCCGGCGCGATGGCTTGGCAGTTGCAGAGACCGGCGTATGCGCACCCTAACTCAGGCAATCGTTGCATCGGCGTTACTCCTGCTCCTCGCCGCGCCCGCCTCCGCGCAGATCACATTCGACGTTCGGATCGGGCAGCCACCGCCGCCGCCGCGCGCGTATGCGGTGCCGCAGGCGCCCGGCCCCGACTACATCTGGGTCGAGGGTTACTGGTACCCGCAAGGCAATCGTTACGCGTGGCACAACGGCTACTGGACGCGGCCGCCGTACGCCGGCGCGTACTGGGTCGCGCCGTATTACGAGGGCGGACGGTATTACGCCGGCCGCTGGGAAGGCGCCCGCCGGCCGATCTACCACGATCACCGATGGGACCGCGACCCGCGGCGCGACGAACGGCGCGAGCCGCATCGGGATCGAAAACGAGACTGACGTCCACGCGTTGACGGACCTGCGCGCCGGATTGGTCGATCTCATACAATCCGGCGCGTATGGTTCGTCTCGCCGCACTCGGCGCCGCTCTCGCGCTCGCCTTCGTCGCCCTGCGGCCTGCGGGCGCCGCGCCGCCGCCCGCGTTCGACGTGCGAGAGGCGACGATCGCCGACATGCAGCGCGCCATGGCCGAGAAGCGGGTCACCGCCCGCGAACTCGTCACGCAGTATCTCGTCCGCATCGCCGCCTACGACAAGACGATCAACGCGGCCATCGCCGTCAATCCGCACGCGCTCGACGACGCCGACGCCCTCGACGCGGAACGCGCTCGCGGTCACGTCCGCGGACCGCTCCACGGCATCCCGATCGCGCTCAAGGACAACATCCAGACGACGACGATGCCGACGACGGGCGGGGCGCTCGCGTTCGCGCGATACGTGCCGCCGTACGACGCGACGGTGGTCAGGAACCTGCGCGATGCGGGTGCGATCCTCATCGCCAAGACGGTGCTCACCGAGCTCGCGAACTGGGTCGCCGGCGCACCGTCGCCGATGCCGGGCAACTACAGCGCGGTCGGCGGCTTCGCGTTCAATCCCTACAATCCGGTCCCCGATCGGCGCGAGGGACTCGACGACGGCCGTCCCGCGCTGAGCACCGGCGGGTCCAGCTCCGGCGCCGGCACGGCCGCCAACCTTTGGGCCGCCAACGTCGGCACCGACACCTCCGGCTCCGTCGTCAATCCCGCGTCGCTGACGATGCTCGTCGGGATTCGTCCGACCACGGGACGGATTAGCCGACACGGGATCATCCCGATCACGCTGGACCAGGACACGGCGGGACCGATGGCGCGCACGGTCGCGGACGCCGCCGCGCTGCTCGGCGCGAGCGAGAGCGCGGCGCCGGATCCCGACGATGCGGCGACACAGCGATGCACGCCGCCGCCGAATCGCGACTACGCCGCATTCCTGAAGCGTGACGCGCTGCGCGGCGCGCGCATCGGCATTCCGCGCGCGTATTTCTACGACCGGCTGACGCCGCCAGGACAGACGACGGAGCGCGGCGGACTCAACGAGGCGCAGGCGAAGGCGATGGCCGACGCCATCGACGTGCTGAAGCGCGAAGGGGCGATCGTGATCGATCCGGCGAACCTGCCGAGCGTCGTCGATCGCGACCCGGCGGAGAACGTCCTGCTCTGGGAGACGTGCTCCGGCGTCAACCAGGGCGTGGGCCGCGATGCGGCCTGCACGTCGGTCCTGAAGTACGGCATGAAGCGCGACTTCAACGCGTGGCTCGCGACGCTGGGACCGTCGGCGCCGGTGAAGTCGCTGACCGAACTTCGCCTGTTCAACCTGACGCACACGCGCGCGAACGCGATCCGGTACGGGCAGTCGAACCTGGACATCTCCGACGAGCTCGACGTCGCGCGCGACAAGCCGCGCTATGACGCCGATCGCGCGAAGGATCTGCGGCTGGCGGGCGAGCGCGGCCTGAAGGCGGCGCTGCAGGACAACCGTCTCGACGCGCTGATGTTCCCCGGCTGGAACGTGTCGGGCCTGGCATCGCGTCCCGGCTATCCCGAGATCGTCGTGCCGCTCGGCTTTGCGCCGAAACCGGTGCCCTTCTCCGCCGCGTTCGTCGCCGGCGCGTGCAGCGAGCCACGGCTGATCGAGATTGCGTACGCGTTCGAGCAGGCGACGAAGAAACGCGTGCCGCCGGAGGCGACGCCATGATGTCTGATGCGAACTGCCGCGCGCGCCGCCCACGCACCGCCTCGTGGCTCGTCGCGAGCGCGGCGAGCGTCGCGTTGATCGCCGGAGCGCGAGGCGCGAGCCAGGCGCCGCGCGACGTCGGCTGGCCGGTGCACGACGGCGTCGGCAACATGCACTACTCGCCGCTGACGCAGATCACCAGCGACAACGTGTCGCGCCTGAAGGTCGCGTGGATGTACGACTCGCTCGACGCCTTCAAAGGCTCCGAGATGCAGAGCAGCCCGATCGTCGTCGACGGCGTGCTCTACGCGACGACGCCGACGCTGAAGGTGGTCGCGGTCGATGCGGCGACCGGACGCACGATCTGGACGTTCGATCCGAGCGGCGGCGCCGGCACCGGCGGACGTTTCCGCCACCGCGGCGTCACGGTCCACAAGGACCGCGTCTTCGTCACCTATCGCAACTGGCTGTATGCGCTGAGCACGAAGAACGGGCAGCCGATCGCGTCGTTCGGCACCGGCGGGCGGATCGATCTGCGCGAGAACCTCGATCAGCCGGCTGACCGGCTGACGGTCAGCGCAAGTACGCCGGGACAAGTTTTCGAGGATCTGCTGATCATGGGCAGCAGCGTTCCCGAGACGATTCCCGGTTCGCCCGGCCACATCCGCGCCTTCGACGTGAACACCGGGAAGCTGCGCTGGATCTTCCACACGATTCCGAAGCCGGGCGAGTTCGGGTACGACACCTGGCCGAAGGAGGCGTACCAGATTTCAGGCGGCGCCAACGCGTGGGCCGGCGTGACGGTCGACGTGACACACGCGATGGTATTTGCGGCGACCGGCTCGGCGTCGTTCGACTTCTACGGCGTCACGCGCCACGGCGACAATCTCTTCGCCGACTGCGTCCTCGCGCTCGACGCGCGAACGGGCAAGCGCATCTGGCACTTCCAGGGCATCAAGCACGACGTGTGGGACTGGGACTTCCCCGCCGCACCGACCCTCGTCACCGTCACCCGCAACGGCCGGCCGGTCGAAGCGGTGGCGCAGGTCACGAAGTACGGCTACGTGTACGTGCTCGATCGCAAGACCGGCACGCCGCTGTTTCCGATCGCCGCTCGCAAAGCGCCGCCCTCCGACGTCGACGGCGAGCTCCTGTCGGAGCAGCAACCCTATCCGACGCGTCCACCCGCCTTCACGCGTCAGGGCTTCACGGAAGACATCATCACGACGCGGACGCCGGAAGCGCACGCGGCCGTGCTCGCGCAGTATCGGACGCTTGCGCACGGCTTTCTGACGCCGCCGACGTTCCAGGGCACGATCGTGTTCCCCGGCTTCGACGGCGGCGCGGAATGGGGCGGCGCGGCGTTCGATCCCGCGACCTCGCTCCTGTACGTCAACGCGAACGAGATGCCGTGGATCGTCAAGCTGATCCCGAACGACGACACGTCGCTCTACAACTCGAAGTGCGCCACGTGCCACCGCGAGGATCGCAAGGGATCGCCGGCGGCGCCGTCGCTCGTCGACGTCGGCCAGCGCCGCTCGCGCGAGGCCATCGCGACGATCATCCGCGAGGGCACGGGACGGATGCCCGGCAATCCGGACATGGGCGCGCGCAACATCAACGACCTCGTCGACTTCCTGCTGACCGGCCACGACAAGGGCAAAGATCCGAGCGTGACGCGGCAGCCCGGCTGGCTGAAATATCGCAGCGACGGCGAGCAACTGTTCCGCGATCCCGAAGGCTACCCGCCGATCACGCCGCCCTGGGGCACGCTCACCGCGATTGACCTCAACGCCGGCGCCATCAAGTGGCAGATTCCATTCGGCGAGTATCCCGAGCTCGTTGCGAAAGGGATCACGAACACCGGCAGCGACAACTACGGCGGCCCGCTGGTCACGGCGAGCGGACTGCTCTTCATCGGCGCGACGAACTTCGATCGAAAATTCCACGCGTACGACACCCTGACCGGCAAGCTGCTGTGGGAGACGACGCTGCCCGCGGCGGGCAACGCGACCCCCGCGACGTACGAAATCGACGGGCGCCAGTACATCGTCATCGTCTGTGGCGGCGGGAAGAACGGGGCCGCCAGCGGCAGCGCCATTGTTGCCTTCACGAATCCGTAGCCCAGTCGTCAGTCGCCAGTCTTCAGTCGGCCAGTCACAGTCGTCAGTCGGAATCGGCAGTCTTCAGTCACAGTCGTCAGTCACGGTCGTCAGTCCGACGGCATCGGGGCTGCTCGCGCGATGCTGCCATGAACGCCAAATGTGTCGAAGAACTGCAGGTCTATCAAAAAGCCGTGGAAGCCTCCGCCAGCATCGCCGACATTCTCGGTCGCGAGGGATTCAACCGACACCTCCGGTTGCGTGAGCAACTCGGGGCGGCGGCGGAACGAGTCGTGTCCTCGATCGCCGAAGGGTTTGAGATGTCGACAGATAGGCACTTCGCGCGACTCAGACTGGCGACCGACGACTGACGACTGACGACTGACGACTGACCCTATTCAGCTCGTATCGCCACAATCGGATCGATCTGCAACGCCCGCAACGTCGGCAGCAGCGTCCCGACGATGACCATCACGGCCGTCAACGCCACTGCTGCGCCAAACGAAGCCACGTCGTGCGGCGTCACCCCGGCGAGCAGCGCCTCCATGCTGCGTCCCGCGACGTACGCCAGCGCAACGCCGACGGCGAGTCCGACGACGCCGAGGCGGATCGCGCCGGTGACCACCATGGCGACGACGTCGCGCGGCTGCGCGCCGAGCGCCACGCGGACGCCGATCTCCTGCGTCCGTTGCGACACCGCAAACGACAGCAGACCGTGGATCCCCACCGCGGCGAAGACGAACGCGATCGCCGCGAACGCGCCGAGCACGCGCACCTGCGTCGCGCGCGACGCCGTGTCGGCGTCGACCATGTCGGCCAGCGTCTGCATCTCGGTGATCGCCACGTTGGGCGCCGCCCCGTGCACGGCGGCGCGGATCGACGGCGCCAGCGCCGTCGGCGAGCCGGCGACGCGCACCGCGAGCGCGCGCGGCGCGTAGAAGGTGATCCAGTTGTCTTTCACCTGCGACGCCGGCAGGTACACCTGCGGCTCGCTCTGCCGTTCGAGCCCGCGGAACTTCACGTCGCCGACGACGCCGACGACCTCGCGATCGCCGAACGCGAAATCGAAGTGTCGGCCGATCGGATCCTGTCCCGGCCAGTAGCGGTTCACAAACGATTCGCTGACCACGGCGACGAACGGACGATCCTGCGTGTCGGTATCGGCGACCTCGCGCCCGCGCGTCAGCGGAATGCGCATCGCCGCCAGGTACCCCGGCGTCACGTACCGCAGCGCGGCGACGTTGTTCGCGCCGCGCGCGTCGTCGGACGCGGCGACGTCGCCGGCGACCTTGACGGGCCAGATGCCGCCGCGCACCTTCGAGATCGGCAAAAAGCTGATGAAGCCCGCCGCGCGCACGCCGGGCAACGCGCGCACGTCGCCGAGCACGCGGCGATAGAACGCCTCGCGCGTGACGACGCGCGCGTACTCGGGCACGGGCAGCTCGGCGCGGAGCGTCAGGACGTGGTCGACGTCGAAGCCGGGACGGGTGCTCTGGATCGCCAGCAGCGCGCGAATCAGCAGGCCGGCCGACACGAGCAGGACGACGGACGCGACGATTTCGGTCAGCACGAGCGCGGACCGAAGCCGCTCGCGCGAGCCGCCGCCGGATCGCGCCCCTTCGCGCAGCCCGTCGACGTCCGTGTCGCGGCCGAGGCGCGCCACCGGCGCCATGCCGAACACGAGACCCGTGACCGCGGTGAGCAGCAGGGCGAACACGACCACGCGCGCGTCGACCGTCGGCGCCGACGCGATCGGCAGCGTCGTCGGCACGAGCTGCGACAAGAGCGGTACGGCGACGGTCGCGATGCCGATGCCGAGCGCACCGCCGACGCCGGCGAGCAGCAGGCTCTCGGTGATCAATTGGCGCACGAGCCGTTCGCGTCCCGCGCCGATCGCGGCGCGGACCGCTAATTCGCGGCGGCGCTCGAGCGCGCGCGCGAGCAGCAACCCTGCCAGGTTCATGCACGCGATGAGCAGCACGCACGCGGCCGCGGCCGACAGCGCCTTCAGCAGCAGACGCGACCGCGGTGACAGGTCGTCGCGCAGCGCGACGACGCGCGCGCCCGTGTCCTTGTTCTCTTTCGGGAAGCGCGCGCGCAGGTTGGCGAACACCACCGACGCCTCGGCCTGCGCCTGCTCGCGCGTCACGCCGGGCCGCAGGCGCGCGATCCCGTTCAGCCAGTTGTTGCTTCGCTCGATCGCGGGCACCAGGTCGTCCGGCCGGAACCGGGTCGTCACCCAGAACTCGGCGTCCGCCGTCGGATAGTGGAACTCGCGCGGCATGACGCCGATGATGGTGAACGTGTCGGCTTCGATGTCCATCTGGCCGTCGACGCGGCGGCCAATCACGGACGGATCGCCGCCGAACTCCGTCTGCCACAGGCGGTAGCTGAGGATGATCGTGCCCGGCGCGCCCGCGGCATCGTCCGCCTCGGTGAAGGCGCGGCCGAGCATGGGCGAGACGCCGAGCGTGGGAATGACGCCGGCGCTGAGCGCCGCGCCGTCGAACCGATGCGGCTCGCCGCCCGTGACGATCGTCAACGCCTCGGTGTGCGAGACGCCCGCCGACGCAAACGAGGTGGACGTCGCCATCCAGTCGCGGAAGTTCGGGGCCGACAACTCCATGCCCGAGTAGCCGGGCGTCGTTTCCCAGAGTTCGACGAGCCGATCGGACTCCGGAAACGGCAGCGGCCGAATCAGGACGACGTCGGTGACCGAGAACACCGCGGTCGTCGCGCCGATGCCGAGCGCGACGAGCGCAACGGCGGTGATCGCGAAGCCGGGCGATCGCTTCAACGTCCGCAGCACGTAGCGCAGGTCCTGCCGGAGGATGTCGACGTGCACGAGCGCGGCGTTTCCGATCGTTTCGAGCGCCGCGGACAGGCAGACCGCGGCGCGGGCGACCGTGTTCGACGCGTCGCGCAGACGGCGCGCGAAGATGGATGCCATCTCTTCGCCGTATTCGCGACGGAACGAGGCGGGATAGAGGAACAGCAGCGCGCGGTAGAGGCGCATTACGCTCGCTCCGGCGCCAATCCGCGGGCGCGCGCCATCTTGACGAGGTTCGCAAGCCGGCGCGCTTCGGCTTTCGCGACCGCGGTGCCGAGCGCCGTGATCCGGTAGTACCGCCGCCGCTCGTCGTCGTCGGCCGGCGCGGGGCGTTCGCGCGGCTCGACGATGAGCCCCTGCTCGAGCATGCGCTGAATCGATCGATAGAGCGTGCCGGCGCTCAGGCGGATCGCGCCGCCGGTCCGCTCGGCGACGTCCTGGATGATGGCGTAGCCGTGGCGGTCGTCGTCGGCAACCGCGAGAAGGATGTGGAAGGTCGCCGGCTGCAGCGGCAGGAACGCCTGCGCCTCGCGGTCGATGGCACTCATCCCGCCGAGGCTATATCCACTGTGGATACATTGTCAACGGGTCGACTGCCCGACGCGGCGCCGGCGGTGCTTGCGCGCGTACATGCGCGAGTCGGCCACCGCGATCAGCTCTTCGTAGCGGGCGCCGTCCTTCGGGAAGATCGCGGCGCCGACGCTGATCGACAGCGGACGATCCGGCGGGAACTCGCTGTCGGGCAGCCGGCTCGCGACCGCGTCCGCGAGCTCGGCGGCGCGCTTCTCCGCCATGTCGGCGCCGCACCGCGAGAGAATCAGCACGAACTCGTCGCCGGCATAGCGGCCGCACGCGTCGTACGACCGCAGCCCCCCGCGCAGCGCCGTCGCCACGGTCCGCAGCGCGAGATCGCCGTCGGCGTGTCCGTAGCGATCGTTGATCGCCTTGAAGTCGTTGATGTCGACGACGAGGAACGCGACCTCGTACCCCTCGCGGCGCGCGCGCGCGATCTCCGCCTCGGCGTGCGCGACGATGAAGCGGCGGTTCGGCAGCTCGGTCAACGCGTCGGTCAGCGACTCCGCGTGCGCGCGCTCGTACATCGTGTGCAGCTCGCGGTTCTTGCGCGCCATCGCGTCGACGCGATCGAGATAGCCGCGGTACAGCCGGTACGCGAGATACAGCGGCGCGACGAGCAGCGCCACCGCCTGCAGGCCGTACCGGCCGACGCTCTGCACGGCGACGGTCGCCGCCAGCGCGCCGATCAGGTAGTTCGGCGCGCTCCACAGGAACTCCTGGTCCCAGATCTTGATGATCGACTGGCCGCTCGTCAGGCCGAGCACCGCCGCGATCAGGATCGAGTTCGCCGCGAAATACACGATCGCCGACGCCGCGATCGACGGCACGACGATGTCGGCCGCGCCGTCGAGGTTCGCGCCGCCCGTCCACGCGAGCGTGTGCGCCGTCGCCTCGAGCGACAGCGCGAGTGCCGACATCGTGAAGAGCGTGCGGTACCACGGGTTCTTGCTCTTCGTGTTCAGCGTCATCTGCGCCCATGCGCCGGCGAGCGTCGTCCACACGGTCGCCGCCTCGCCCAGCACGAGCAGCGACGTGAAGGTGACGGCAAAGCCGAGCGACATCGTGGCGTTCGAGCCGCCGACCGGCACCGCGAACTTCATCGAGTGCACGGCGATCGACGCGGCGATGAACGTCACGAGAAACAACGGCCGCGCGAACGCGCCCATCGTCATCGACGTCGCGGCCGCCACCAGGCCGGCAACGATGACGGCGAGGATGTAGAGGCGGCCGGCCAGCGGCAGTTCACCAAATTTCATGCAGAAAACGCCACTATCAGTATCGGTGCAAACGGGCCGGATACAATAGATCCGCCCCGACGGCGGGCGGCTCTTGGCCCCGATCCGCATCACCGATACCCTCGCAATCGACGACGGCGAGCTCGACGAGCGGTTCATCCGCTCCTCGGGCCCCGGCGGTCAGAACGTCAACAAGGTGTCGAGCGCGGTTGAACTGCGGTTCGACATCCGCGCCTCCGCTCTTCCCGACGAGGTGAAGGATCGGGTGATCGCGATGGCCGGCAGCCGCGTGACCGCCGCGGGGGTGCTGGTCATCGACAGCCGCGAGCATCGCACGCAGGCGAAAAACCGCGAAGCCGCGCGCGCGCGGCTGATCGCGCTGCTGCAGCATGCGGCGAAACGTCCGAAACGGCGGCGCGCGACGCGTCCGACCGGCGCGTCGACGCAGCGGCGCCTCGACGCGAAGCGCCGCCGCAGCGCGGTGAAGGCGGGTCGCACGCGCGGCGGCGACGACTGATTTACAATCGCGCGATGAAGATCGCCGCCGCCGTCGCCCTGGCCGCCGCGCTGGCCGCGCCCGTCGCACAGCCGGCGACGCCGAGACCCATCTGGGCGCGCAACAACCCGCTTCCTCATGGACTGAATCGGGGCGACGCGTTTCCCACGCTCGCGCTGCCGTCGGCCGACGACGGCCATCCGGTGTCGATCGCGGAGTTCCGCGGAAAGAAGCTGATCGTCAACATCTTTGCCTCCTGGTGAAGCGGCTGCCGAGCCGACGTGCCCGTGTGGCACGCAGCATTGCAGCCGTACGAAAAGGCCGGACAGGTGGCGGTGGTGGCCATCGTGCAGGATCAGCATCCCGATCGCGCGCGCCTGTTCCTGCAGTGGAAGCAGATCGGCTGGCCCGTGCTGGCCGATCAGCTCGACTTGCTGAACCTCGACACGGTGCCGCTGACCGTCGCCGTCGACGAGTACGGCATCGTCCGCTTCACGGAACTGCCGATGTCGGCGGCGAAGACGATCGGAGAGACGTTCATCACGCAGACGTATCCGAAGCCCGCGTCGACGCCGGCGATCGATCGCGGCCTGTTCCAGACGGTGCGGTCGTGGACGCAGGCGATTGGCATCTTCAGCCAGGACGTGCAGCGGCATCCCACTGACGGCGCCGCGGAGTTCCGGCTCGGGAGCGCGTACCGCGCGCGGTACGATTCGCCGGACCGTCGCGCGACCGACTTCGCCGACGCCGAGCGCCACTGGTCGCGCGCGCTGGAGATCGATCCGAATCGCTACATCTGGCGCCGGCGCGTGCAGCAGTACGGTCCGCGCATGGCCGAACCGTATGCGTTCTTCGATTGGATCCGCGACGCACGGCGCGAGATCGCCGCGCGCGGCGAGACGGCGATCGCGCTCGCCGTCGAGCCCGGCGACTCGGAATTCGAAACACCCGATCCGCGCCTCGCGGCGGCCAGGGTGCCCGCCGCCGAACCGGATCCGCGCGGGCGCATCCGCCGGGACGCCGGCGAGTTCATCGGCGTCGAAAGTACCGCGGTGCCAGCCGAACCGGCGCCCGGCGACACGGTCCGCGTCCACGTGACGTTCCGCCCGAACGCGCGGACGAAGGCGCACTGGAACAACAGCGTCGACCCGCTCGTGTACTGGTTGGCGCCGCCGGCCGGCGTCCGCGTCAGCGCCCGCGCGTTCGTCGCGCCGAACGCCGGCACGGAAGTGAGTCAGGAGACGCGGACCGTGGAGTACGACGTCACGTTGCCACACGCGGCCAACGGGCGCGTCACGCTCCCGGGGTACGCGCTCTACTATGTTTGCGAAGACGTGAACGGGGTGTGCATGTACCGACGGCACGACATCACGGTGACGATTCCGGTGACGCGGTGAACCGGCGCGAGTTCCTCTGGAGCGCGAGCGGAGCCGCCGTCGTGGTGGGACGGGCTCGGCGCGCGCGGGCGCAGTCGCTGTCGACCGAAGGGTGGCGCCTGTTCGAGGTGACGACGCACGTGCACGTGCAGAACGCGAGCGGCCTGACGCGCGCGTGGCTGCCGACGCCGCTCGTCGGCGCGCCGTATCAGCAGACGCTCGGCGACACCTATCAGGCCGAAGGCGGCCGCGTCGTCATGGTCGAAAGCGAGGAACTCGACCTGCTGTATGCCGAGTGGCCGGCCGGCACGGATCCGATCCTGAACCTGACCAGCCGCCTCGCGACGCGCGATCATGCCGTCGACCTCGCGACGCCGCACGTCGCGCCGCCGCCTGATCTGGCGGCGAGTTTCGCGCGCTACCTGCGCCCGACGAAACTGATCCCGATCGACGGCATCGTGAAGCAGACGGCGGATGCGATCACGCGCGGCGCCGGCACCGACCTCGACAAAGCGCGCGCCATCTACGACTGGATCGTCGATCACACGTTCCGCGATCCGGCGGTGCGCGGCTGCGGCACCGGCGACATCCGCTTCATGCTCGAGTCGCAGAACTTCGGCGGCAAGTGCGCCGACATCAACGCGCTGTTCGTCGGGCTCGCGCGCGCCGCCGGGCTGCCGGCCCGCGACGTCTACGGCGTCCGCATCGCGCCGTCGCGGCGCGGATTCAAGAGCCTGGGCCTCGGCTCGGCCGACGCGACGAAGGCGCAGCATTGCCGCGCCGAGGTGTATCTCGTCGGCTTCGGCTGGGTGCCGGTCGATCCCGCCGACGTGCGGAAGGTGGCGCTCGAGGAGCCGCCCGGGCACCTGGCGATCGGCGACGCGAAGGTGCGCGACGCGCGCGCGCGCCTGTTCGGGTCGTGGGAGATGAACTGGGTCGCGTTCAACACCGCGCACGACGTGATGCTGCCGAAATCGCCGGGCAAGACGCTCCCCTATTTCATGTATCCGCAGGCGGAGACGACCAACGGCCGCGCCGACAGCCTCGACCCCGAGACGTTCCGGTACGAGATCGCGGTCGCCGAAGTCACCTAGCCCCGGCGCCCGCCGCTGCACGCCCTCGCCGGCATGCTTCGCCAGCGCGAGCTCGACCTGCTGCGCGGCCACCAGTGGAGCGTTTCGGCGATCGTGCTGTGGGAGATCGCGAAGCTGAATCAGATCGGCCGCATCGCGATCGATCTCGAGGACCCCGACGTCGTCCGGACGCTCGCCCGGATCCACGTGTGGATCGCGCGCTGCTCAAGTCGAAGCGCGTGCCGCTGGCGCGGTAGCGTTACGGCGTCGCGGTCCCCTCGCCCACGACCACCGACCCGCCGCCGACCAGCACCTTCGTGATCGCCTCGCCGCTGCCGGAGATCTTCACGTGCAGGCGGCTGGGCCGTCCGGCGAGGACGCCTTGCTGGAACACGATCGAGCCGAATCGATCCGCCGGCACGAGCCCATACTTCGCGATGTAGCAGCCCGCCGGTCCCGCCGCCGAGCCGGTCGCGGGATCTTCGATCCCGCCCGCGGGCAGCATGCGCGAATACGCCGTCGCGGCGTCGCCGCCGCGTTCGGTGGTGAACGCGTAGATGCCGCGCCGCGGCAGGCCGGCGGCAGCAAAGACCGCCTCGACCTTCGCGCGGTCGATCACCGCGGCGTCGACGGCTTTCCGCGACGCAATCGGGACGATGAAGAAGTTCGATCCGCAATTGACTTCCTGCCCGGGGCGGACGACGTCGGACGGTCCGAGCCCGATGGCGGCGGCGAGCGCGGCGGTGTCGGCAACCGTTTTCCCGAATGTCGGATTCAACTGCGTCATCCACGCGAACGTGAGCGTCCCACCCGACCACTCGAGATCGAGCGGCGTCGGCCCCACACCGAGACCGAAGACGACGCGCGGCGTGCCGGCCCTGATCGCGCCGGTATGCGCCAGCGCGAACGCGGTGCCGATCGTCGGATGCCCCGCGAACGGCGCCTCGGCGGTTCGGGTGAAGATCCGGACGCGATAGTCGGTCGCCGGCTGCTCCGCGGGAAACACGAACGTGTTCTCCGAGTAGTTCGACTCGCGCGTCAGCGCCTGCATCTCGTCCCTCGTCAGGCCGGCGGGATCGGTGTAGACGAGGAGCTGGTTGCCGGCGAGCGCTCTATCGGTGAAGACATCCAGGTGCACGTATCGAAGCGTGCGGCGATGGTCCGCCTGCGCGCGGACGCTCTGGACAGCGGATGACGTGCCCGGCTTCAGCCGGACCGCGCTCGCGGTGATCCCGAACGCGAATTCGCGTCGTGTCAGCATGGCGATACAATAGCGTCTTTCAACGCGGAGTCCCTATGAAAACGAACGCGTTCCTGCTCGCGGCCGTCCTCGCCGTGTCGTTCGGCTGGTGGAGCGAACCGCACGCGCAGACGCCGGCGGCGCTGCCGACGCCCGGCTTTCATCACCTGCACCTGAATTCGACCAACCCCGACGCGGCGATCGACTGGTACGTCAAGGCGTTCCCGGTGAACACGAAGATCACCTGGGGCGGTCAGCCGGCGCTCAAGGCGCCGAACAACGTCCTGATCCTGTTCACGAAAGTCGATCAGCCGCCGTCGACCGCGCCGCAGACCGCCGTGTGGCACTTCGGCTGGCACGTCCTGCACGAGCGCGAGACGATGGCGCGCCTCCGCGCCATGGGCGTCACGCTGCTGCCGCTCTATACCGGCCGCGACGATCTGCCGACCGTCAACATCAACAGCGACACGTACCCTGGCACCGGCGGCCTGCTCGGCCTGACGCGCGCACAGGTCGAAGAGGCGAAAAAGAACAACGTGAAGCCGCAGGGCGGCGCGGGCTTCGCCTACATCCGCGGCCCCGACGACGCGATGATCGAAGTGCAGGGCGACATGCCGCAGGAGCGCTTCAACCACGTGCACATGTTCCACGAGGATCCGTTCTGCGCGCAGCTCTGGTACGAGAAGCACCTGAACGCGAAGCCGCCGCAGGGACGGCGGGGCGCCGCCGCGCCGGCGCGCACCGAAGCGAACTGCAAGGCGCCGCGCACGCCCGACAAGACGTTCCCGGCGCTCGACTACGACGGCATGTATCGCTCGCCGTCGATCGCGCTCGCCTTCGGCGACGTCTCGATGGGCGGCTACATGAACAACGCCAACCAGCCGCTCGTCAGCACGCGCGGGCACCTCGCGGACCACATCGCCCTCAGCGTCAGCAATCTCGACGCGTGGGTCGCGAAGCTGCGCGCCGAGAACGTGAAGTTCCTGGAACAGCCGTACACCCTCGGCGACACCCGCGCCGTGATGATCGAAGGCCCGAGCAAGGAAGCGCTCGAACTCGTCGAGGTCAAGTAGTTGGGGCACATCCTTCAGCGTCTTCCCAAGGGCGAGCGGGTCGGCATCGCGTTTTCGGGCGGCCTCGACACCAGCGCCGCGCTCCACTGGATGCGGGAGAAAGGCGCGATCCCCTACGCCTACACCGCGAACCTCGGTCAGCCCGACGAACCGGATTACGACGACATTCCGCGCCGGGCGCTGCAATACGGCGCCGAGAAAGCGCGGCTCGTCGACTGCCGCGCGCAGCTCGTCGCCGAAGGGATCGCCGCGCTCCAGTGCGGCGCGTTCCACATCTCCACCGCCGGCGTGCCGTACTTCAACACGACGCCGCTCGGCCGCGCCGTCACCGGCACGATGCTCGTCAACGCGATGAAAGAAGACGACGTCAACGTGTGGGGCGACGGGAGCACCTTCAAGGGCAACGACATCGAGCGCTTCTATCGCTACGGGCTGCTCGCGAACCCGAACCTGCGCATCTACAAGCCGTGGCTCGATCAGCAGTTCATCGACGAGCTCGGCGGACGCAGGGAGATGTCCGAGTACATGCAGCGCTGCGGGTTCGCCTACAAGATGAGCGTCGAGAAGGCGTACTCCACCGACTCGAACATGCTCGGCGCCACGCACGAAGCGAAGGACCTCGAGTTCCTCGACAAAGGGATCGCCATCGTCGACCCGATCATGGGCGTCGCGTTCTGGAAGCCGCACGTCGACGTGAAACCCGAAACCGTGCGCATCCAGTTCGACGAAGGACAGCCGGCCGCGATCAACGGCCGCACATTCGACGATCAGGTCGCGCTGATGCGCGAAGCCAACACGATCGGCGGCCGCCATGGCCTCGGCATGAGCGATCAGATCGAGAACCGCATCATCGAGGCGAAGAGCCGCGGCATCTACGAAGCGCCGGGGATGGCGTTGCTCTTCATCGCGTACGAACGGCTCGTCACCGGCATCCACAACGAAGACACGATCGAGGAGTACCGCGATCGCGGCCGGCGCCTCGGACGCTACCTCTATCAGGGGCGCTGGTTCGATCCGCAGGCGCTGATGCTGCGTGAAACGGCGCAGCGCTGGGTCGCCCGCGCGATCACCGGCGAGGTCACCGTGGAGCTCCGCCGCGGCAACGACTACTCGCTCCTCAACACGACGAGCCCGAACCTCACCTACAAGCCCGAGCGGCTGACGATGGAAAAAGGCGAGGCGTTCTTCACGCCGCAGGATCGCATCGGCCAGCTGACGATGCGCAACCTCGACATCACCGACACGCGCGACAAGCTCCTCACCTACTCGAAGGTGGGACTGCTCAAGCCGGGCGCATCGGCACCGCTGCCGCTGCCGGAGGCGGTCGAACCGGACAAGGCGAAGTCGTGATCCGGACAGCCATCGCGATCGTCGTCGTCGCGATGGCCGCCGGTCGCAGCGGCGTCCGTCCTCAGGCGGACGCGACGCACCGCGTCCCCACCTACAGCGTCGATCCGTTCTGGCCCAAGCCGCTGCCGAACCACTGGATTCTCGGCGCGGTCGCCGGCATCGCGGTCGACTCGCACGATCACGTCTGGATCACGCATCGGCCGTCGACGCTGCAGCCGAACGAAACACGATCGATCTGGAAAGCGGCGCCGCCCGTCCTCGAATTCGATGCCAGCGGCACGCTCGTGTCCTCGTGGGGCGGGCTTGGCGACGGCTACGAGTGGCCCCAACTCGAGCACGGCATCTACGTCGACGCGCGCGATCACGTGTGGCTCGGCGGCGGCGGCGAGAAGGACGCGCAGATCCTCGAGTTCAGTCGTCAGGGCGCCTTCATCCGCCAGATCGGGCATCAGGGTCGAGGGCAAGGTTCCAACGACACGCAGAATCTCGGCGCCGCCTCGAACATGGTCGTCGACGAAGCGGCACGCGAGTTGTACGTCGCCGACGGCTACGTCAACCATCGCATCATCGTCTTCGATGCGGACACGGGCGTGTACAAACGGCATTGGGGCGCGTACGGCAAGCGCCCAGACGACGGATGGTTCACGCGCGCGGGCGAGAAACTGCCCGGGCCGTTCAACGGCGCGGTGCAGCACGAGAACCGACCCAGCCAGTACGATCCGAACCTCCCGCCGCCCGAGCAGTTTCGCATCGTCCATGCCGTCCGGATTTCGAACGATGGCCTCGTGTACGTGTGCGACCGCACGAACGATCGTCTGCAGGTGTTCCGCAAGGACGGCACGTTCGTCCGCGAACAGTTCATCGCCAAGGACACATTCGGGAGCGGATCCGTGTGGGACCTCGCCTTCTCGCCGGATCCGCAGCAGAGCTTCCTCACCGTGATCGACGGGACGAACCAGCAGGTCTACGTCCTCCGTCGCGCGACGCTCGACATCGTCTCGACGTTCGGACATGCCGGCCATCAGGCAGGCGAGTTCTACGGGGCGCACGTCCTTGCGAGCGACGCGCGAGGCAATCTCTTCGTCGGCGAGACGTACGAAGGCAAGCGCGTTCAGAAATTCGTATTGCGGTAATCCTCATCCGCGCAGCTTCAGCTCAGCCGGCCGAAGACGGCACGCGTGTTGACTATGAGACACGCGTGGCACCCTCGACCTGCTGAACGTGGCAATGCGTGTCCTCTTAGTGGACGCCAACGCGCAAGACCTCCTGCGCGCGCGACAGGCCCTCGCCTCGGCGTTTTCCGAGCTCGAGCTGCGCGATGTGACCGATCCCGCCGTGCTTGAAGCCAAGCTCGAGGAGCGCAGTCAGTTGCTCGAGCTGTCGTACGAGCCGATTCTGGCGTGGGAGGTCGACGGCGGCATCACCGAGTGGAACACCGGCTGCGAGCAACTGTATGGCTACACGCGCGACGAGGCGGTCGGACGCGTGAGCCACGAGTTGCTGCGGACGAAGGAGCCGCCGCCGATTGCGGACATGATCGCCGCGCTGCGCCGCGACGGCCGCTGGTCGGGCGAACTGTGCCATCAGACGAAGAGCGGCCGCGAAGTGACGGTCGAAGGGCGGCTGCAGCTCCTGACGATCGGCGGACGCCAGCTCGTCCTCGAATCGAACCGCGACATCACGGAGCGGAAGCGCGCGCTCGAGCGGGCGGCGTTCATGAGCGAGGCGGGCGCGCTGCTCGCGAGCTCGCTCGACTACGAGACGACGCTGTCGGCCGTCGCCAGCCTCGCGGTGCCGCGCGTGTCGGACTGGTGCGCGGTCGACGTCGTCAGCGCTGACGGCTCGCTGGCGCGTCTCGCGGTCGCGCGGCGCGAGCCGGGCGACGCCGCCATCGACCACGCGCTCGCGCGGTTCAGCGATCCGGCGGACCAGGCGAGCATTCCGGCGGTCATCCGCAGCGGCAAGCCGGTGCTGCTGCCGCAGGTGAACGATTCGGCGCGGATCGTGTCGTATCTGTGCGTGCCGCTCGTCGCGCACGCGCGCACGATCGGCGCGCTGTCGTGCGCCACGGCGATGTCGCACCGGCAGTTCAGCGACGAGGATTTGCGGATCGTCGAGCAGATCGCGCACCGCGCCGCGCTGGCGGTCGACAACGCGCAGGCGTACAAGGCGATGCAGCTCGCCGATCGGTTGAAGGACGAGTTCCTCGCGACGCTCTCGCACGAGCTGCGCACGCCGCTCAACGCGATCCTCGGCTACGCGCGGCTGCTTCGCTCGGGCGCCGTGTCGCTCGACAAGGCGGCGCGCGCGATCGAGATCGTCGAGCGCAACGCGGCGACGCTGACGCGCCTGGTCGACGACATCCTCGACGTGTCGCGGATCATCTCGGGCAAGGTGCGGCTGAACATTCAGGCGGTCGATCTGCCGGCGCTCCTGCGGTCGGCGATCGAGTCGCTGCAGCCGGCGGCGGACGCCAAACACATTCGCATCACCGTCACGGCCGATCCGGACGCCGCGCCGATCTCCGGCGATCCCGATCGGCTGCAGCAGATCGTCTGGAACCTCGTCTCGAACGCGGTCAAGTTCACGCCGGCGGGCGGCGCAGTCGACGTCGCCCTCTCGCGCAGCGAATCGCACGTCGAGATCGTCGTCAGCGACACCGGCATCGGCATCAAGCCCGAGCTGCTGCCGCACGTGTTCGAGCGCTTCCGTCAGGGCGACAGCGCGTCGACGCGGCAGTTCGGCGGCCTCGGTCTCGGGCTCGCGATCGTGCGGCATCTCATCGAACTGCACGGCGGCACGATCGACGCCGCCAGCGACGGCGACGGCGCGGGCGCGACGTTTCGCGTCATCCTTCCCCGCCTCGTCGTGCCGGCGACGCCGCCGGTGGCCGAGCGGCGCGCCCGATCGCGCGACGCGCTCGCGCTCTCGCCGGCCGGCCGCCTCTCCGACCTGCACGTGCTGGCCGTCGATGACGAGCGCGACGCGCTGGCGTTGATCGTCGAGATCCTCGAACTCGCCGGCGCGCGCGTGACGACGAGCGAGTCCGGCGCGGCGGCGCTCGAAATCGCGCAGCTGATCCATCCCGACGTGCTGCTGGCTGACGTCGGCCTTCCGGATGTCGATGGATTCGAGATCGTGCAGCGGCTCCGCGCCTCGTCCGATCCGGCGATGCGCGATCTGCCCGCGATCGCGCTGACGGCGTACGCGCGCGCCGCCGACCGCGTCAAGGCGCTGGAGAGCGGCTTCGCCTTGCACCTGGCGAAGCCCGCGGACCCGGCGGAGCTGGTGGCGGCGATCGCCGCCGTCGGCCGAAAGTCAGTCCGCTAACGCCAGCGCCCACGTGGCCCACGCCGTCGCGGCGGCCGAGATCCACTGGTTCCGGCCGAACGGAAAGCCGCTCTCGAAGTACGCCTGGATGGGGACCGCGCGCGATTCGACGAGCCACGTGCCGTCCTCGAACTGCGTCCCAAGCAGGAACGCGACGCCGCGCCGGACGACGGGATCCGCGGCGGTCGCCGCACCGCTCTCGCGCAGCGCGACGAGCGCTTCGCCGGTCGCATACGCGTCGCTGACGCCATGTTCGCGCTGCGCCCAGCCGCCGTCCTCGCGTTGTGATGCGGCGAGCTCGCGCGCCGCGTCGGCCACGGCCGGCTTCGCCGCGCCAGCCCACGCGAGGCCGAGAACGCGAAACGCGAGCTCCTCGGTGTCCATCGGCGTCGCGCGCTCGAGCCACGCGCGGGCGCGCGCGACCGCGCGCGTCGTCTCGGCGCGGCGCGTCGGCGGCGCGAACAGCTCCAGCGCGCGCAGCGACATCGCCGTCACCTCGACGTCGTTGGATTCGATCGGCGGGCGCACGCTCGAGACCGCCCAGTGGCCGTCCGGTTCCTGCCGCCGCGCGAGCGCGATCGCCTGCGCATCGCTCGCCGCGTCCGGCCGGTAGCCGTCCGCCGCCATGCCGACGAGCAGGTAGCTCGCCGTATCCGCGCCGCCGGCGATCGCGATGTTCTGCAGCGCCCGTTCGCGCCACGACTCGAGATACGGCGGCATGAACGCCGCCGCGGCGCTCGACGCAGGATCGGCGGTGTCATATCCGTGCTGCCGGGCCGCTCGCGTCGCCAGCGAGACGAGCGAATTGTGATGGCACGACGCGCAGCCGGTCTGCCGGACGAATCCGGCGCTGACGTCGTGCAGCAGCGGCAGGCTGCGCGCGACCGCCGCACGGATGTTCTCCGGCGTCGCCGGCATCCGGCCGAGCGGCGTCGGGACGGCGAGTCGTCCCGGGTCGTAGATCGGCGCCGTCGCGGCCGCGTTCGAGTCCGGCGGCTCCTTCGCCAGCGGATCGCCGGCGTGAATCAGCGCCGCACATGCCCCACAGTTGGTGCGCACGAACACCGGCGCGACGGACGCCGGCGAGACCCCGCGCGCCTTCAACACCACCGCGAACAGCCGGGGATCGTCGACGCGCGCGGCTTCGCGCAGCGGCGTCACGCCGCCGTGCGACGCGGACGCATCCGCGCCGTACTCGAGCAGCAGACGCACCGCCGGCGACGCGCCAGCGATGCCGCTCGCGATGACGATCGCGGTTCGGTCTTCTTCCGATCGTGCGTCGACGTCGGCGCCCGCTTCGAGCAGGAGCCGCATCTTCGCGACGTCTGGCACGGCCCACATCAGCGCGGTGGCGCCGCCCGGCGACGCGGCGTCGACGTCCGCGCCGAGCGCGAGCAGGCGCGCGACGAGCGCGGCGTCGCCGTACAGCGCGGCGGCCATCAGCGGCGTCACGCCGCCGGCTCCGCGTCGATTCACGATCGCGGCGGCGCCGACGCCGCTCAAGAGATCGCCGCGCGCAGCCGGCGTCGCCCGCAGCGTGCCGTCGCGAATGGCCGCGATCAACCGCTCGGCATCCGGATCGACCGCGGCCGGCGGCTTCTCTCCGGATGCCGCATCCGGCCACGCCGCGCCCTCGTCGATCCAGCGGCGGATGATCTCGATCTGATCGTCGGAAAGAGGCGCGCCGCCGGGCGGCATGCGCGCGCCGAAGTTGGCGCCGATCACGCGGTGATACAGACGGCTCCCGTCGGCGTTGCCCGGACCGATGTCGGTTTGCGTCCCGCCGCGCAGCGCATCGGCGCGCCGATCGAGCCGCAGGCCGCCCATTTGTTGTTCGGGACCATGACACCCGACGCAGCGCGACTGGAAAATCGGCTGCACGTCGCGCTGAAAATCGACGCCGGGCGCGCGCTGTGCCGACGCCGCCGCGGCGCTCGCGGCCAGCGCCACGGCAAGGATGCGGTATCGCACGCCGGCATTGTAGAACTACGCGTGCCGCGGCCAGAACAGAATCGCGCCGACGACGCCGACGGCCACCGCGCTGACGCCGGCCCACCACTGCGCCTGCGCCGCCGCGCGGTCCTTCAGCACGTCCACCCGAGCGCCGAGCCGGTGGAGGTCGCGGTCGAGGCGCCCGCGCGTCTCGGTTATCGCGTGTTCGAGGTCAGCCGGTCTTTCATCCATGTCGACGTCTCCTTCACCGATTCCGTCGTTTTCGGCAGCGTCAGGATGCGGTGGGCGCGCAGGCGTCCCGCCATCAACGCGATCCCGCCGGCGATGGCGAGGATGCCGCCGACGAGCAGAAAGCCCGCCCAGTTGGGCCAGTGGAAGAGCGCCGCGGCGCCGAGCGCGACGAACACGAGGAGGAAGCAGACGCCGACGCCGAGCACTACGGCGCCGCCGGCGATCGCACCGCCGGCCGACAGCCACGCGCTCGCCTCTTCGCGGATCTCGGCTCGCGCCAGCGCCACTTCCTCGCGGAACAGCTCGCGCGCGTCGTCGATCACGCGTCCGAGCAGGCTGGTCGTCGATTCCTGGTTTTCGTACGCCATGCCACGGCCGTCGCACGATCCTTGCCAGACGTAGAATGATCGCACTCGATCGTGGCATCCACGTCTCAGCACGACCGGCTGCGTCAGGACCTCGGCCTCGGCGGCAAGATGTCGCAGCGCAGCCGTGCGCGCCTGGTCAATCACGACGGCACGTTCAACGTGCGCCGCAACGAGTTCAGCTCGTTTCACCCGTACAACGCGTACCACACGCTGCTGGCGCTGCCGATTCCTCGGCTGCTCGTGCTGATGTCGTTGGGGTACGTCGTCACGAACCTGTTCTTCGCGAGCCTCTACTGGCTGTGCGGGCCGGGCGCGCTCGATGGCGCGTCGGCCGCGCCGCTGCGGCGGTTCGAAGACTGCGCCTTTTTCAGCGTGCAGACGCTGGCGACGATCGGGTACGGCCGGCTCGTCCCGGCGACGCGCGCGGCGAACGTGCTCGTCGCGCTCGAGGCGCTGGTCGGGCTGCTCGGGTTCGCCATCCTCAGCGGCTTTCTGTTCGCTCGCTTCACGCGCCCGACCGCGAAGATCGACTTCAGCCGCCAAGCGATCATCGCGCCGTACGAGGACGGCTGGGCGCTGATGTTCCGTCTCCTCAACCTGCGCAACCACGATCTCGCCGACGTCCGCGCCGTCGTGTCGTTCGCGCGCTGGGTCGGCCAGGGCGCCGCGCGCAGCCGCGAATTCGATCAGCTGCCGCTCGAGCGTGACGCGATCCTCTTCATGCCGCTGCACTGGGTGATCGTCCATCCGATCACCGAACAGAGTCCGTTCCGCGGCTTCACGCCGGAGATGTTCGCCGAATCCGAGCCCGAGATCATCTGCCTCATCACCGCCGACGACGAAACGTTCGCGCAGACGGTGCACGCGAAGACGAGCTACGACGGTACGGATGTGGTGTGGGGTGCGCGCTTTCGCGACATGTACCTCGCCGACCACGATCACGTGGCGATCGACATGTCACGCCTGCACGACTTCGAACGCGTCGATCCGCCGTCGGCGCTCTAACGCGCGTCGTCGAGCGACGTGATCCCCGGATCCGACTGCCCGTTGCCGTTGCGGAAGAAGCCCTCGTCGAGTGATCGCAAAACGCCCCGTCAACCCGCCGTCTGCGGCGGCTCTTCACACCTGATGTGCAGAGCGTCGGCGAGCCGATGCACGCGCGCCCGCGCGTCGCCGAGACGGTCGTCGACGCGCCGCGCGTCGAACGCATGGATTGCGGAGACGACCGCGCGCACGGCGCCGTCGGCTGCGTTCCATTCGACCATCAGCGCGGCGCGCTGCCGTTCGTCCGCGACACCGGCAATGGCGAGCCTGGCGATCCAGAGCGTCTTCCATTGCCCGCTCACCTCGTCCATGCTGCGCCGCGCTCGGCGCGCGCGATCGTCGCCGGGACGATCGTGGCACTGCAGGCAACGACGCTCGAGATCTGCCGCCGACGGAATGTCCGCGGCCATCGACGTGTGGCACGACGTGCACGTCGGCGCCATCGCGTCGCCCTCTCTCAGCATCTCGTCGTGCGTGCTCAGCGCGAAGGCGTTCAGCTCGGACGGATGACAGCCGCCGCACGTCGACGGCAGCGCCATCCAGTGCACCGGGCTCGCGGGGTTGTCGCTGCGCACGACGCCGACGTGCGCGGACGCGGCATCGGCGCGCGTGGCGTCGCCGCCGTGACACTTCTCGCAGCCGACGCCATGCCGCGCGTGCGTCGACGTCAGCCACTCGTCGGTATGCGTGATCGCCGATGTCGTCGTCACCAGCCGCACGTGACAGACGGCGCATTGGTTGCTCGCGACCGCGCGCGGCAACTGGGCGGCGATGTGCGGGCTGGCCGCGGCCGATGCGAGGGCGATGAGGAGTGCACCACGAAACACGCCCATGGGAGTCTCCTTGCCGACAATCCGGCGAGGCGGTCGGGTGTCATTCGCGATCGGTGCAAAGGCGTCGCCGCCGGTTCGTAAGGAAAGCGTCTCGTCACACTCTTCTCAAACACTCGGCGGCCGTGGTTCGCCATCATCGATCGTGATGCGTACCTCGTTGGTTGGATTGCTGTTCCTCATCGCCGCGTTCGCTGGCGCCTGTACCGACTCGACGACCGCCGCGTCGACGACGACGGCGACGTTGTCGGGTTTGACGCTTTCGTCCGCGTCGGTGACGGCGGGCACGACGGTCACCGGCACCGTCTCGTTAGCGAGCGCCGCGCCGACCGGCGGTATCGCCGTCACGCTGACGTCGAGCACGAGCGCCGTCGTCGTGCCGTCGACGATCACGATTGCCGCGGGATCGACGGCGCAGAACTTTGCGATCACGACGTCGAATACGTCGGTGATCGCCACGATCACCGCCACCTACGGCGGCACGACGCAGACGGCCGCCTTGACGGTCACCGTTCCGCTCGTCGCGTCGCTGCAGGGGATCGTGCTGTCGTCGAACGTCGCGGCCGGCGGTCAGCCGCTGCAAGGCACCGTGACGCTGACGGCGCCGGCGCCGGCTGGCGGGATCGTCGTGTCGCTCGCGAGCAGCAGCCCGCTCGCGAGCGTGCCGGCCACCGTGACCGTGCCGGTCGGCATCACGAGCCAAACCTTTGAGATCGATACCGCCGGCAGCGCGGCGCCGGCGACCGTGACCGTCACCGCCTCGTGGAACGGCATCGTGCAGCGGGCGTCGTTCACAATCGGCGCAGTCGCGATCTCGTTCGGCGGCATCAACTCGGTGCTGGGCGGATTGCCCCTCGTCGCGACCATCACCCTGCCCGCGCCGGCGCCGGACGGCGGCGCGGCGGTGACGCTGACCAGCAGTTCGTCCGACGCGCAGGTGCCGAATGTCGTCGTCGTGCCCGCCGGCGCGACGCTGCAGACGTTTACGATCACCACGTCGGACGTTCCGCCGACGACGAGCGTGCAGATCACGGCGAGCTACGGCGGGAGCACGACGAGCGCGGCGCTGAGCGTCGTCGCGTACCCGACGGTCGCGAGCGTCAGTTGCTCGCCGGCGAACCCGAGCGGCGGCGCCTCGTCGGTGTGCACCGCCACGCTCGCGGGTGCGGCGCCTGCGGGCGGATGGCAAGTGGCTCTGGCGACGGACAACACGGCGGTCGCCTCGGTGCCGCCGGGAGTGACGATCGCCGGCGGTGCGACGTCGTGTCAGTTCACGGTGACGACGTTTGCGGTCAGCGCCGCGACGACGGTGACGATCCAGCTCGCGGATGCGCCGAGCGGGCTGGTGCTGTGGCGTCAGTTGATGTCGGTGACGCCGTAGCCGCCGGTGCCAGGCACGTGTCAGGCACGTGCCAGGCAAGTGCCAGGCAAGTGCCAGGCGAGTGCCAGGCGAGTGCCAGGCAAGTGCCAGGCAAGTGCCAGGCACCAACCTCGCGCGTCACCGCTCGCCGACCGGCACGGCGACATCGACCGGCGTCGCCTGCAGCACGTCGACGAACACCCGCGGCGCGAGCCTGACCAGAAAGCCGCGCCGGCCGCCGTTGACGAAGACTCGTTCGAGCGCGAGGATCGTCCGCTCGACGTAGACCGGCATCGGCTTCCGCGTCCCGAACGGTGACGTCCCGCCCACCAGATACCCCGTCTGCCGTTCGGCGACCTCGGGCCGGCACGGCGTGACCGTCCTCGCGCCGATCGCCCGCGCCAGCGCCTTCGTCGACACCTCGCGGTCGCCGTGCATGAGCACGAGGAGCGGCGCCTTCCGATCGTCTTCCATCACGAGCGTCTTGACGACCGCGTGCTCCGGGACGTCGAGCTCGCGCGCGGACACGCGCGTGCCGCCGTGCTCCTCGTAGCGATACTCGTGTTCGGTGAACGGGACGCCGTGACGGCGGAGCAGATGGATCGCGGGAGTGGCAGACATCGGGCGTCGGCGATCGGACTCCGGCCGCCGGCGGATTATACCGTCCAGACCCCCGCGACGGCGGCATCGCAGGTCGGGCAGCGGCCGTGGACCAGGCGATTCGCGAGGACCACAAAGCCACGCCGCTCGATGAGGACGGTCGCGCACGCCGGGCACACGGTGTGCTCGCGCGCGCCGCTGCCGGGCACGTTGCCTTCGTAGACGTGACGAAGCCCCGCATCGACGCCGATGCGCGCGGCGCGGCGAAGCGTGTCGAGCGGCGTCGGCGGACGGTCCGTCATCCGGTAGGTCGGCGCGAACGCCGACACGTGCCACGGTACGTCGGCGCCCACCGACCGCACGAACGCCGCGATGTCGCGCAGCTCCTCGTCCGCGTCGTTGACGCCGGGAATGACCAGCGTCGTCACCTCGATCCACACGCCGAGATCGCGATAGAGGCGAATCGCATCGAGCACCGGCTGCAGTCCCGCGCGGCTGACGTGCCGGTACGACGTCTCGCGAAAGAACTTCAGATCGACGTTCGCCGCGTCGAGCACCGGCGCGATCTTCCTGAGCGGCGCCTCGCTGATGTAACCGTTGGTGACGAACAGGTTCCGCAGTCCGCGCGCGCGCGCCCGCACCGCGATGTCGTAGGCCAGCTCGAAGTAAATCGTCGGTTCGGTGTACGTGTACGCGATCGACGCCGCACCCGCGGCGACGGCGGCGTCCACGATCGCGTCCGGCGACGCCGCTTCGCCGGGCATCACGAACGCCAGCGCCTCGAGCGGCAGCGACGCCTCGTGATGCGGCCCGCCAAGATGGCGCGGCAGTTCGTCGCGCGGCCACTGCGCGATCGCCCAGTTCTGGCAGTAGGTGCACTGCAGATTGCAGCCGGCGGCGGCGATCGAAAACGCGCGCGTGCCGGGCAGGACGTGGAAGAACGGCTTCTTCTCGATCGGATCCACGCTCTGCGCGGCGATCCGGCCGTAAGTCAGCGTGTACAGCGTGCCGTCCTGGTGGTACCGCACGGCGCACGCGCCGCGCGCCCCGTCGGCGATGCGGCACTCGAACGGGCACAGCGTGCAGTGCATGCGGCCGTCGGGGTCGCGTACGGCGAAGTCCGCTTCGTGCAGCGTGGTGCTCATCGCCGGCTCACGTCACGCGAGTGTGTCAAGATGCATCACGCGCGCAATCGCCCCGCGGACGATCAGCGCACACGCCAGACCACCCACGGTTGCAAGACGATTCGCGGCCGGCGGCCTGCGGCCTGCCGGATCTTCGGCGTGCCGACGCATGGGGTTCGCATGGGGTTCGTCGAAGCGCGTGCTGGAAGGGACCATCCGATCCCGGTGGGGTTGATTGCGGACTGTCGATCCGGCCAGCGGCCGTTCGACCAATCAGCGCCGCGGTCCTGTTGACCGCGCGAGGAGCGACAGACATGCGATTTCTCTCACTGGTCCGAATCAACGAACGCGGCGGTCAGATGCCCGGCGAACAGCTGAGGCACGACATGGGCAAGCTGATGGACGAGATGACGCGCGCCGGCGTCCTCGTTCGCACCGCCGGCCTGCGGCCGACGTCCGAGGGTAAGCGCGTCCGCATCCGGAATGGCGAGTTGTCCACGGTCGACGGCCCGTTCACCGAGACGAAAGAAGTCGTCGGCGGCTACGCGATTCTCGAAGCGGCGTCGATGGACGAAGCGATCGCGTACACCAAGCGATTCCTGCAGGTGCACGGCAACGAGTGGGACGTCGAGTGCGAAGTGCGGCAGCTCGACAGCCCGGAGTTCGGCGCCGGCGTGTAATGGCCTGATGTTCGACGCCGCGCCCCACTCGTTCTGCGGCCGCTCGCATCTGCGTGCCTGCGTCGCGCGGCGCACGCTCGCGACCTGCGCACTGCTCGTCACCTGCGCCGCCGGCGCCGCGGCGCAGGACGTCCCTGCACCCACCTCCGACGGAACGGTGACGATGCTGCCGCACGAGGAGTCGCGATGGTGGCTGTCGGGCCAGCTGAACGTGATCGAGCAGGCGCACGCGTCGTTCACCGCGCCGTACTCGGGGCCGAACAGCTTTCGCGCTGATGGCGAGTCCGCGGTCTCGCATGTGTGGACGGTTTTCACCGGCGTCCGTCTCGGTGCCGGCTGGGAAGCAATTGTCGACGTGGAGAGCGCCGGCGGACGCGGACTCAGCGCCGCGCTGGGACTGGCCGGCTTCACGGACCTCGACGTCGTCCGCAACCCGACGCTCGGCAGCGCGCCGTATCTTGCGCGCGCGACGCTCAGAAAGATCGTCGCGCTGTCGCAGGACACGATCGACGTCACACCCAACGCGCTGTCGCTCGCCGCGCATCTGCCGGCGCGCCGGCTCGAGATCCGCGCCGGCAAGATCGGCCTCGTCGACTTCTTCGATCTGAACAGCGTCGGGAGCGACAGCCATCTGCAGTTCACGAACTGGACGATCGACAACAACGGCGCCTACGACTACGCCGCCGACACACGCGGCTACACGATCGGCGTCGTCGTCGAGTACGACACGCCACGGTGGTCGCTGCGCGGCGCGGAGGCGTTGATGCCGACGGTGGCGAACGGCATCCACTACGACTGGGACGTCGCACACGCGCGCGGCGAGAACGTCGAGCTCGAGCTGCGTCCGACGGCCGCGGCCGTCGTCCGGCTCCTCGGCTACGCGAATCACGCGAACATGGGCAGCTACGCCGAGGCGAACGCGGCCTTCGTGTCTGGCCGCGATCCCGCGCCAGACATCGAGGCGCACCGTCGGCCGGGCCGCGTCAAGGCCGGCGTCGGCGCGAACGTGGAGTACTCGACTGAGGCGGGCGTTCGCTGGTTCGCGCGCACCGGCTGGAACAGCGGCGACACGGAATCGTTTGCTTACACCGAAGTGAACGACACGGCCGCGGTCGGCGCGGACGTCGGCGGCGCGCGATGGCGGCGCGCGAACGACCGCGTCGGCGTCGCGTTCGTCACCAACGGACTGTCGGCAGGCCATCGCGAGTACCTGCGCCTCGGCGGGCTGGGATTTCTGCTGGGCGACGGGACGCTGCGGTACGGCCGCGAGGCGATCGCCGAGACGTATTACACCGCGCACGTGTGGCGCGGCGTGTTCGCGTCGGTCGGCGGGCAGTTGGTCGTGAATCCTGGGTACAACCAGGATCGCGGACCCGTTTTTGTGCAATCCGCGCGGCTGCACGTCGAGTTCTGACGCGGCGCGATCTCGCCCGCCGCGGCGCTATACTCTCGCTGTCGATGACCACCGACAGGAACGCACGGGCGTTTCGCACGATCGCGGTGATCGTGTTCGGACTGCTCATCGCGTTCGGCTGCGTCCTGCGCTTCTGGAAACTGTCGAACGTCGGCCTCTGGTACGACGAGCTCTGGACCGTCGTCGGCGCCTCGAATCGGCCGTTCGGCGAGATGTACCGCGAGTGGATCCTCGGCGACTCGCACCCGCCCGGATTTTTCCTCTTTTACTTCGCGTGGCTGAAGCTCGTCCCCGCGACCGAGTTCTGGACGCGGCTGCCCAGCGCCGTCGCGGGCGTGCTGACGGTCGTCTATCTGCTCTGGGGCACGCGGCGCGTCCTCAGCCGTGACGAGCGCCTCTGCGCGGCAGCGTTCGTGTCCCTCTCGTACGTCTACGTGTTCTATGCGCTCTCGGTCAAGCAGTACAGCGCCATGCTGCTGTTCATCACGATTGCGACGATCACGTACCTGGACATTGTCGCCGCACGGCAGCTCGAGCGCCGTCAGGCCGTCACGCTCGGCGCGGCCTCGGTTGCACTCGCCTACCTGAATCATTTCGGGATGGTGTACGCCGCGATGCTCTTCGCGATGCTGTTCGCGACGTTTCGCGGCGATCGAACCGTCCGGCCGCACATCGCCCGGCTCGCCGCCGTGTGCGCCATCGCGTACGCGCCGATCGTTCCGTTTCTGTACCTGCAGCTCAAATACAACATCGACGGCTGGCAGCCGTATCAGGTCGGGACGTTTCTCGCGAACCTGACGCCGTCGCTGTTCTTCAACGATCCGACGGTCGTCTGGCTCGCGCTCGCCGTCCTCGCGCTGACGCTCGTCGCGCGCGCGGCGCGCGATCGGCGCGTGCGCGAGCAGCTCTGGACGATCAGGAACCGTCACATCGTTTTCATCGTCGTCGCGTTCGGCACGTTCATGCTCGTGCTCGGCGCCGTGCGGCCGATCTTCTACGTGCGGTACTTTCTCGCGATGATGCCGGCTGTACTGCTCGGACTTGCGGTCGCGACCGCCGCGGCGTTTCCGCTCGACCGGCGGTGGGCCGCCATCGCCCTGCTCGCCTTCTTCTCTCGCGCCGCGGTGACGCAGTTCCGGACGATCGACGCGCTGCAGCGCGAGCAATGGGACAAGAGCGTCGATCTGGTGCTCGCGTCGCACGCGCCGGCCGACGCGATTTACGTGCTCGGCGCGAGCATGGACAAGACGGAATTCGACTATCTGCGCAGCGGGGACGTCGACGGCGTGTTCAACGTCCGCAATCTGAAGTTCTACCGCTACTACTTCCGCCGCCGCGGCGCCGCCGCCGTTGCCGCCCATTTGAACGTCGCCGAGCCCACCGTCGAATCGGCGAAAGCGCTCGGCGCGCGTTTTCACGACACGGGCGCAACCATCTACGTCCTCGCCGCGCATCATCTGCAATATCCCGGCGATGCGCTGGCGACGCTGCGGCGCGTCACACGCCGCGTTCAGGTGACGACGCTGAATGGCACGCTGATCTACACGCTGACGTTTTAGCCGTCGCGGCGCGCTAGAACCTCAACGCGACGCCAAGGCTGGCACGGAAGAAGTCGAGTCGTTCGCTCGACAGGAGCGACAAGTCGACATCCTGAAACGTGTGCAGGTGTCGGACGTCGCCGCGAATCCCGACGTGCGGCGCGACCGACACCGTCAGGCCCACGCCGAGATCCCAGCCGAACGCGTTGTTGTCCGAACTGAATCCCGGCGACGACACGTGCGGCCGAATCAGCCCCACACCCGCCAACGCGTACGGCCGCACCGGACCGACGCCGACGCCGACGAGCAGGTTCGTCATCGCCGAGAACACCGAGTTGTCGCTGTTCGGCGCGTCGCCGAAGAAATGTTTCGCGAAGCTCAGATCTTCTTCGATGCCCAGGAGGGAGCCCATCTCGCCGATCGACACGCCGTAGTTGGTGCGCTTCGTGCTGCAGTCGTTGATCGCCGGACAGTTCCCCGAATCGCCGCCGAAGTTGTAGCCGATGAACGGCGTGATGAATCCTTCCGCCTGCGCCGGCACGGCCGAGATGGCGAGCGCGCACGCGCAAAACAGTAGTACGGTTGTCACTTTCACAGTCGAACCCTCCTGCCGAACAGCTCTGCAGGAGCGATGCCACGGCTGAGACTGCCCCACCGCTGAGGATGAGAGACGATGGCGGATCACTTAGACGACGAGATCAGCTACGAAGCGACACCGCCGCCCGCGAAGCCGCCGCGGCCGACGCATGGCGGCCTCACAATCGCGATCGCGGTACTCGTCGTCGCCACAGGCGCGGCGGTGTACTTCGCGTTCATCCGCTCGTCGTCGAGTCCGATCGCGGTGACGCCGCTCCGTCGGGCCGCCGCACCCCCGTCGACCGCGCCGCGGCCGCTCGGCGGCACGCCGGAAGCGATCGACGTCCCGCCGCTCGATCAGACCGACGGCCTCGTCCGCCAGCTCGTGCGAGCGCTCTCGACTGCGGGCGGCGTCGAAACGTGGCTGGCGGGCACGGGTCTGATCCGGAACTTCGTGGCGGTGACGGTGAACCTTCAGGAAGGCGCCTCGCCCGCGAAGCTGCTCTCCCGCCTGCGGCCCGCGCGGCCGTTCGCGGTCGTCGAGCGGAACGGACGCGAGTCGATCGACCCGCGCAGCTACCAACGCTACGACGGGATCACCGACGCGATCGTGTCGCTCGATCCGGCGCGGGTCGCGCGCGTGTACGCGACGCTGAAGCCGCGGATCGAGGAAGCGTATCGAGACCTGGGGTTCACCGATCACCCGTTCGATCGCGCGCTGCAATCGAGCCTCGTGACGCTCGTCCGCACGCCGATCCCGGACGGCGCGCCGATCGTCGCGCGCCGCGGCGTTCGCTACGTGTATGTCGACGAGCGCTTCGAGGATTTGACGGCGGCGCAGAAGCAGTTGCTGCGGGTCGGACCGGCAAACGTGCGACGGATCGACGAGTGGCTGCGGCGGCTCGCGGACGCGCTCGGCATTCCGGCCGCGGCGCTGGCCGCACCCTAGCTGCGCGTCACCGTGCGTCGGCGCCGAACGAGTCTCAGCGGCTGTTGACCGGCGGCGGCGCGATGTTCGTGCCTGCGCACCAGCACGCGGCCGGCGCTTCGTGTTGTCCGACGATGAAACGCTCGTCCGGCGTGTCGAACGCCGTCATGAACGCCGCCATCACGGACATCTGCGTCCGGTAGGCGTGCACCGCCTCGCGTTTGCGCGCCCGCTCGCCATCGGTGAGGCGCAGCGTCTTGAACGCGTCCTGCGCCGGAAAATGCGTCGGGTCGGCCGGCCAGTCGCGGTAGTGAATGAGGTAGTGCAGGACCGTCGGCGGACGGATGCCGCGGCTCGTCGCGCCCGCGATCGCGTCGTGCACGAGCAGACGCGTCGCGCAGTGATCCGGATGCTCGTCATGCCCGTCCGGCGTGACGATCAGATTCGGGCGGAAGGCGACGAACAGGTTCTCGAGCTCCTGCCGCGCGTCGGCGCCGCGATACTTGGCATCGGCGAGCATCTTCTCGGGCGCGGGCGGACTGTCGCGCCGCGTGTACGGCGACGCGAACACGGTGTTGGCGCCGTGCGCGTCGGCGAGCTGGCAGAGTCCTTCGTCGGGAAAGCCGAGCAGCCGGACTCGCGATCGCGCGACGCCGAGCGCTTTCATCGCGCGCACCACTTCGCGCTCGCGGACCGTGCCGTACCAGCGGTACGCGTCGGCCGTCGGCGGCGAGGCGACGCGCCGCACTGCGGCCACACCTTTGGGAAACGCGTCACCGCTGGTCATCTCGATGATCTGCACGCTGCCGCCGCGCGCGACGATCCGTTGAATCAACCCGCCCGCGCCGAGCACGCCGTCGTCGGGGTGCGGCGAGACGATGATCGCGCGCGTCGCGCGCGAGACGTGGACGCTTCCCTGCGCGCGCGGCGTCGTGTCGTCGGCCGCGGCCGGCCCGACCGTGCACGCCGCAAGCGCCAGGCACGCGAAGACGGTGAGCGGCTTCACTTCGCGGTGATCAGAAAGTGGCCGCGGCGGTTCTGCGACCAGCACGACTCGCCCGTGTCGGTGCAGAACGGCGCTTCCTTGCCGACGCTGCGCGTGACGATCCGCGCCTGGCTGACGCCGAGGCTCTCGAGATAGGTGGTGACCGCCTCCGCGCGCCGGTCGCCGAGCGCGAGGTTGTACTCGGCGCTTCCGCGTTCGTCGCAATGCCCTTCGACGAGGATCTTCGTCGTCGGCCATTTGCGCAGCCAGTCGGCGTCCTGCTGCAGGGCGTGCTGCGCGTCGGTGCGCAGCGCCACATCGTTGTAATCGAAGAAGGCGTCGGCCAGCGGATGCTCCGCGTTGAGATCGTTCAAGGACTTGCGTTCGAAGAGCTCCTGTTCCGACAACGACCGCGCAGTCGTGCGCGCGGCGGCCGGGGGCGGCGGCGGGACGGGCGGCTTGGCCGGAACCGTCGCCGGCGCTGTCGGCCGGGTGAGCGTCGTCGCGGGCGGCTTCGTATGGCACGCCGCACCGACGCCGACAACGATCGCGACCGCGAAAAGCTCTCTCGCACGCACGCCGCACCTCCTGATTCGATGGCCTGGTTCGATGGATTCCAGTCAGGATGATCTTACGGCCTCTATACTTTGAGGTCAAAGCAAATATCAATAAAGGGCGGCCGCGGCGCCGCACACGTTAAGATGCCAGGATGCTGGATCGCCGCCAATCGCCGCCGCGCCGCTCCCAGTCGCTCGACGAAACGCTCGATTTCCTGCGGCTGCTCTGGGCCATCGAGCACCGCCTCCAGAGCACGTCCAAGATGATGGAGTCGCGGCTCGGGATCACCGGCCCCCAGCGTCTGGTCCTGAAAGTCGTCGCACAATTTCCCGGAATTTCCGCCAAGGAAGTCGCCAACATTGTCCGGCTGCATCCGAGCACGATCACTGGTATCCTGCAGCGCCTCATCAGGAAGGGTTTGCTGCTGCGCGCGCCGGATCCCGTCGACACGCGCCGGGTCCGCCTGCGCGTGCAGCCGGCCGCACGCCGGTACACCCGCGCGTCGAAGGGGACCGTGGAGTATGCCGTGGCGCGGGTCCTCGAGCGGCTCCGGCCGGAGGCGGTGGACGGCGCGCGAGACGTCCTCGCCGCCGTCGCGGCCTCGCTCGAACATTCCGGTGAGCCCAAATCTGCCGCTCGCACGCGTCGCGTATATACGCGTAGAGCGACAAGGAGGAGTTTGCATGACGACGACTGAATCTTCGGCAAACCGGCGCGGGTTCCTGGCGCGCCTGGTCGGCGCCGCCGCCGGTGTGACCGCGTTCGCAACCGGCCGCGCGCAGGCCCAGCCCCCCGCGCCGGCGGCATCCGGGCCGGATGCCTGGTTGAAAGAGGTCAAGGGCACGCACCGGTGCCTGTTCGACTTCCCGCAGCACAAGGGCGGCGCGCCGCTGCTGCACATCCTCAACTACCTGAACACCTACAACGAGGCCTACAAGGCCGCCCCGGGCACAGCCGGCGCGGTGGGCACCTTCTACAGCATCGGCAACCAGTCGAGCATCGCGCTCGCGTTCAACGATGCGATGTGGACGAAGTACGGCCTCGGCGAGTACCTGGGTCTCAAGGACAAGAACGGCAAGGCCTATACGCGGAACGTCTTCCACCGGCCGACACCCGACGATTCGGGGGTGTTGATCCAGGCGTTCCAGACGCCGCCGATTCCGGAACTGGCGCCCGCGGTGCCGGCGCTCGGCATCGAGAGCCTCCAGAAGATGGGGACGAAGTTCCTGCTGTGCGCCAACGCGCTCGGCGCGTGGTGCCTCGAGCTGCAGGCGCGCGGCAAGGGGAAGGCCGACGCGATCGAGAAGGAGCTTCGCGCCAACGTGCTGCCCGGCGTCACGATCGTGCCGGCGATGGTGATCGCGATCGAGAAGGCGCAGGCGGCCGGCATCCGGTACAACCGCCAGTAGGTCCGTCGGCGCGCCGCGCGAGGCGCGGCGCGCCGATCACACCAGCGTCACACGGAGGCTGCACAAGATCGCCTCCATGCGCACAGTCTCTCTGATCGCGACCGGCGTCGCGCTGATGGTCATCGTCGCTCGCGTCGACGACGGCGACCGGACCGATCGCGTCCGCCAGTCGATTGTCGGCGGCACGGCCCGCAACGTCCTGCTCTTCATCGGCGATGGCATGGGCGACTCCGAGATCACGCTCGCGCGCAACTACGAGGTCGGCGCAAACGGCCGTCTCGCCCTCGACTCGCTCCCCTTGACCGGCGCGGCCAGGCAGGTGCCGCGGGGACGTGTCGCGTACGGCTCGGGTACGTCTCCGGTACGCATCGCGGACGTGACAGCTCCCGTATGACGGCCGTCATAGGCGCTGACTCCCCCGCCCTCTACGCTTGGAGGCGGAGGATGTATGCGCACGACACCCGTTCTCGCCGTTCTCGCCGCCGCCGCCCTCGCCACCGCCTGCGCGACGCCGCAAGCCACCAGTCACACCAACGGCGGACCGTTCGTCGCGCCTGACCTGCCCGCGCTCGCCGGCCAGACCGCCACCTGCGCCGGTCCGCGCGAGAAAAGCTTCACGCTCGAGGCGCGCGAAGCGACCGTCGACCTCGGCATGGGTCTCAAGTTCAACGCGTGGACCTACAACGGCCACCTGCCGGGTCCGACGCTCGAAGCGTGCGAAGGCGATCACGTGACGATCACGGTCGCGAACCACGCCTCGACATCGCACGGCCTCGACTCGCACGCGCTGCGAACCGACACCATGCACTTCGGTCCCGTCGCGCCGAACGGCTCGATGACGATCGCCAAGACCGTCGACACGCCCGGCGCCTTCATGTATCACTGCGCGTCCGGCCCCGTCACCGATCTGCACATCAAGAGCGGCCTGGCCGGCGCGATGATCGTCTATCCGCGCAGTCAGCCGCTGCGTCCCGCGCGCGAGCTCGTCGTCGTCGAGAGCGGCGTCTACGGCGAGCGCGACGCCACCGGCGTCATCGCCGGCACCGACCCGCAGCGCGCGCAGCGCAACGACCCGGCGATCATGATGTTCAACGGCCGGCTCGAACACACCGCCCTCGTCGTGCAGCCCGGTGATCTCGTGCGCGCCTACGTCGTCAACGTCGGCCCCGGCGTGTCCGCGATCCACGTGATGGGCACGATCCTCGACGCGGTCCACGACGGCGCCACCGAACTCCGCAACGTGCAGACCTACGGCGTGCCGCCCGGCAGCGGCGCGATCGTCGAGTTCACGATTCCCGAGGCGGGGATGTACGGCCTGGTCGACCACGACCGCCTCTCGTTCCTGCCGTACGGCATGGTGTTGTCGTTCGACGCGACGCGCGGCCACGGTCACGGCACGATGTGAGGTGCGATCGACGGGAGGTCGAGGGCCGGTCGGCGATGCGTCAACTCGATAGCGACACGCGCACGCCGCGGCCGACACTCGACAGCACCGTCACGACGAACAGCAGCAGCGCGAGCGCGTTCAGCAGGCCGCCCCACGATCGATACCGCGCCAGATCGTCGACGAGGTCGGCCGCGACGCGAACGACGACCGATCCCTGCAAGAGCGCGTACGGCGCGTAGAACGCACCGCTGAACGGCATCGGGCGCCGCGCGATCGCGGGAAACACGATCGGCGCGTGCCCGAACACCATCGTCATCGCGAAGCCGAGAAAGATCGCGTGCAGCAGCGCGTCGTGGACGAATCCCGTGTCGGACACGCCGGAGACGAGCGCGATGATGCCCGCCGCGCCGAGCCAGGCGTACGCCGTCAGCATGCAGACCGCGATGTAGCGCGTGACGCCGGGTCGGCGCACGGTGCGCCGCGCGACGTCGTTGAGGCTGAGCCACACGGTGAGCGCGACGAATCCGCCGCCGGTCAGCCGGACGCCGGACGCCGGCGCCGCAGCGATCGTCGCGACGCCCGCGAGGACGAGCACGATCGCCGCGACGAACGAGCCCCTGACCCACCGCGTCGGCTTCAGCAGTCGATTCAGCTCGAGACGTTCGCCGGCGATCGTCAGCACGAGAAACGCCATCCACCAGAACACGAGCCGCGAGATCGTCACGCCGGCCGTCCACAGGACGTTCCCCGTCGCCCACGCAGTGCTGGCGACGAGCATCGTCATCGACGGCGCGTCGGCATGCCAATACACGAGCGTCGCGAACACGGCGCACACGATCAGGCTCGCGAGGGTGATGAGCAGCGCGCCGGCGGCGTATTCTGGCGGGCCGAACACGAGCAGCAACGCGCCGGCGCCGCTCGCCGCAGGTGCCGCGTACGGCCACGCGCGTCCGAGACCGACGGCGCGCTCGAGACCGATCAACGTGCCCAGGAAGCCGCCGATCATCAGCGGCCCGTGCAGGATCAGCTGATCGGATCGCGGCAGCGGCAACGCCCAGCCGATGCGCAACAGCCCGAGCCAGACGCCCCACACGAGCGAGACGATGGCGCACAGCACGAACGGGATGCGCCAGAGCGGCCGCGTCACGAGAGCTGCCGACGCGCCTCGTCCGTCATCATGTCTTCCGACCACGGCGGCTCGCTGACGATGTCGACGACGACGCGATCGGCGCCGGCCACGTGATCGGTGACGGCCGATTCGACGAGCGTCTGGATGTAATCGCGCAGCGGACACGCCGGGCTCGTCATCGTCATCGTGATCGAGACGGTGCCCGCGTCGATCGCGATGCCATAGATCAGGCCGAGGTCGACGATGTTGACGCCGAGTTCCGGATCGGTCACCTCGCGCAGGGCGGCGCGCACGTCGTCTTCGGTCATCGCGGGGATCCTCTGACGGGAATCATACCGCCGCGTTTGCCGCCCGGGTTACGCTGATGATCGTGATGCAGAGGGATCCGCTCGACGGGACACCGTGGAGCACGCCGCGCATGGTCGAAGGCTTCGCGCGGTCGTCACCCAACGCCGTGTTGATCGCCTTTGCCGCGCGCGAGCGGCACCGGGCCGGCGTCCGCCGAGCGCTGGACATTGGATGCGGCGCCGGGCGCAACGCGCTTCCGCTCGCCGATCAAGGCTGGCAGGTCGTCGGGACGGATCTGTCGTGGCCGATGCTCGTTGCGGCGGCGGCGCGCGCGCGTGCGAGCGAGTCCGCTGGCCGCGTCCACACGGTTCTCGCGCCGATGGACCATCTGCCGATTCGTGACGGCAGCATGGATCTGATCGTCGCGCACGGCATCTGGAACCTCGCACGCAGCGGCGCGCAGTTTCGGCAGGCGGTGCGCGAGGCCGCGCGCGTCGCGGCGCCGGGCGCCGCGCTGTTCGTCTTCACCTTTTCGCGGAACACCTTCCCGCCCGAGACCGCTCCGATCGCGGGCGAGGCGTTCGTGTTCACCGAATTTTCTGGCGAGCCGCAGTGCTTCCTCACCGAGCCGCAGCTTGACGAGGAACTGGCGCGCGGCGGCTTCAGCCGGGATCCATCGGTGCCGTTCACCGAATACAACCGGCGGCAGCCCGGGCAGATCCAGACCGGCTCCGCACCAGCGATCTTCGAGGCAACCTATCGCCGGTTGCGATAGTTTTCCGGCAACCGCGCAGCAATCGGACTACTATGGTCGAGTTTGGCCTAGGTATCTGGATCCGATCCGTCCCCCCGGATCGGATCGTCGATGGAGCCCATGGGACCAGAATCAGGGGATATCGTCGTCCGGCACGAAACGCGCGATGGACGCGATCGGTTTCTTCTGCGTGTGGTGCCGAACGACGACCAGTTCGTCCTGCCGTCGCGCACCGAAGCGCTTCAGCAGGCCGTCGCGTTCGCCGAGCGCCAGCGCGTTCGGGTGTGGCTGCTCGATGGCAGCGACAGCGCCACGCTGATCGCCGATTTTCGCGGCGGGACGCCGGCGTGATCAGCCGAGCCCTTGGCCGCCCACCGGAATAGTCTCGAACCGCTCGCCGATCGCGGCGATCAGCGGCCGCCCTTTGGCGATGGCGTCGCGAACGGACGACAGGTTCAGCGAGGCCGCATGACTCGCCTCGTCCTTCCACACCTCGGTGATCCAGACCGCGTTCGGATCGCGTGCGTCTTGCGCGACGACGTAGCTGAGACATCCGGGCAGCGCCGCCGCCCCCTCGAGCAGGATAGCGATGAGCGCGTCGCGCTTGCCATCGACGGCCGTCATCTTGCCGATCAGTCCGTACATCGGTCCTCCTGGGGGCTGGAGTCCGGCGGCGCGCGCGCCGAGCAGCGCGGCTCCGGCGGCCAGCAGATCACGTCGGCGCATCGAGCGCGGCATCCTCGGTTCACTCACACGCGAGACACGACCCCAAGCACGCCACGAACGAGATCGTCGGTGTCGTACGGCTTCGCGAGGTGGCCGGCGAACCCCGCGCGGCGGCAGCGGTTGCGATAGTCGTCTGACGCGTACGCCGTCACCGCGATGACCGGGATCCGCCGCGACAGCGCGGCGTCGAGGTCGCGAATGCGCTTCAGCACCTCGAACCCGTCGAGCGCAGGCATCGCCAGATCGCACAGCACGACATCGGGCGGCGATCGGCGAATCTGATCCAGCGCGTCGAGCGGCGACGAAAACGTCCGAACGTCCGCCGCCGCGGCCGTCAGCGCGGACGCGACGATATCGAGCGCGTCGACGTTGTCGTCGATCGCGAACACGCGGAGTCCCTTCAGCGCCTCGCCCATCGCCATCGCGTCGGCGACACGTGATGCGACCTGCGCCTCGGTCAACGAACCGAGGAGCTTCGGAAACGTCGCGGTGAACGTCGCGCCGTGCCCAATCCCCGCGCTGCTCGCCTGAATGGTGCCCTGATGACGCTCGGTGAGCTCCTTGACGATCGCGAGGCCGAGACCGAGGCCGCCATGCTCGCGCGTCGTCGAGCCGTCGGCCTGACGGAATCGATCGAACACGTATGGCAGAAATGCCGGATCGATGCCGATGCCGTTGTCGACGATCGCGACGGAGAACCCGTCCGCCGTGTCGGTCAGAATCGCGTCGATGCGGCCGCCGGCCGGCGTGAACTTGACGGCATTCGAGAGCAGGTTCCACAGCACCTGCCGCACGCGATCGAAGTCGCCCTGGATGAGACACGGCGTGTCGGGCGCGCGGACGGCGAGCTGGACGCGTTTCGCCACGGCCAGCGGACCGATCACCTCGACCGCCGACTCGAGCGCGACATGCAGATCCATCACCGCCGTGCGGAGCTGCAGCTTGCCGCTGATCATTCGCGAAACGTCGAGCAGATCCTCGATGACGCGGCTTTGCGCGCGCGCGTTGCGCGCCACGCTCTCGATCGCCTTGGCGATCGTCTGCTCGCTCGGTCGCGTCCGCTCGAGAATCTGCACCCAGCCGAGGACCGCGTTCAACGGCGTCCGGAGCTCGTGCGACACCGCCGCGAGGAACTCGTCTTTCAGGCGGCTGGCCTCGCGCTCGCGGGCGAGAAGCCGTTCGCGCTCCGCGTTGCCGGCGCGCAGCCGTTGGACCATGTCCGCAAACGCGCCGACGAGCGCGCCGGTCTCGTCGGGCGGCGCCGCGATGGGCGGAATCTCCAGGCGATCGGCGCCGACATCGCGCGCCGCCTGCGCCAGCGCCACGATCGGCCGCGAAATCACCTGCTGCATGCGCTGCGCGAGACCCAACGCCAGCGCGGCCGCCGCCAACAGCATCAGCATCGCGACGCCCGCGGTGACGATGACGCGTCCGGGCAGATCGGAGAGCCGCCGCTCGACAAACACGCTGCCGACGGTCCGGCCGCCGCGGACGACGGGCACGTCGGTGGCGACGGCGCGCCATCCCAGCGACGAGGTCGGCGCCGTCGGACACACGGCGTTGGCGCGCACGTACGACGCGAGCAGCGTGCCGTTCGCGCGGTAGACGCAGGCGCGCGCGATCACGGGGCGGACCTGCACGCTGTCGAGGATCTGCCGCGCGGCGTGCGGATCGTCGAACACGATCGCCGCCGCCGAGTTCGCCGCAATCACCTCGGCAAACGCACGCGCATCGTCGACGGCGGTCGTGCGGAAGCGCGCGATATCGAACGCGAGCAGCCCGACGACGGCGGCCGCGACCGCGGCCGTGCTGACGGCGAGCACCATCACGACGAGCTTCCGATGAATCGGGAGCGAGGCAAACCAGCGGTTCATGCCGGTCCGCTCCGCACCGACAGCGCGAGCTGCAGCAACTGCGAACTGATCCGCAGGCCGACGCGCTGCGCGGCCGCCGCGTTGACCTCGAACCGCAGGCGTCCGTCGACCTCGCGGAGACGCACGATTCCGCCGTTGTCGAGAAACTTGGGATCGTCGCTGACCGTCAGCACGGGCAACGACGCGGCGCGGCGCAGGAGCGTCCGATGCGTGCCGGTCGCGCCGGCGCCCGCAAACAGCACGTGACACTGATCGACGTCCTCGTCGCGATCGACCTCGCGCACGACCAGCGCGCGGCCGTCGATCGCCTCGCCGGCGACGAGCTCCTGGAGGACCGGCGTCATTCGGTCGCTGCCGAGGACGCAGACGTCGACCGACGATCGGTTCGTCCACACCGACGGCGGCCATTCCACGAACTGCGGGAACTTCGAGACGACCGCGGCCTTCAGCCTCGTCTCGAGCGGAACCTGCGCGTGGACGCACGGCGCGCCGACGACGGTCACCGCTACCGCGATCGCGGGCAGGCGCAGGAATCGCCGACTCATGAATGAACCCGGACTACCGCTTCAACGATACCCGGGCATACACGCTGCGGCCAATGTCGATATTGGCGCCGGCGCCCGACGGCCACTCGAGGTGTTGCGCAGCGAACAGATCCTGCACGACGAGCGCCAGCTCCCACGAGGGCTGCGGTCGCCACGCGATGCGCACGTCCGACGCGTTGTAGCTCGGCACGGATTGCGCGGGCAGCGCGGACACATAGCGGAACATCCAGTCGAGCGCCCATTGACGGCCGACGTCGAACGACGTGCCGAGCTGCACCTGATGATGCGGGATGGCGCCCTCGTAATGCTTCTCCTGCGACACGTCGGCGCCGCCCGGATTCCGCGACATCGCGACAAACACGTACGAGTAATTCCCGGTCAGCCGCCACCAGCCGGCCGGCCGTGCGTCGCCGGTGAATTCCACGCCCTGACTGTTGCCGTGGAGGCCGTTCGCAAAATCGACCGGCAGAATCAGCCGTGTCGGCGGCGGCGTCGTTTCGACGAACGGCGTGAGCAGTTCGGTGCTCAGCGTGTGCTGCAGGTCGTTGTAGAACGCCGACGCGGTGACGTACAGGCGCTCGACCGGTCGAATCCGATAACCCGCTTCGTACGCGACGAGCTCTTCGGGCACGAACGCTTCGTTCGGCAGCAGGCGAACGAACGCCGGCACCGCCGGACTGGCGAGCGACGTCGTCGTGTAGTCCGTCTCGACGCGCGAGGGCGTGCGCACCGCGCGCGTCACCGCCGCCCACACCGTCTGCGCGGTCGTCGGCGTCCAGAGAAGGCGCGCCGTCGGCTGGATCTCGAAGCCGCTGTACGGATTGTGCTCGAACTTCGACCCGAGGGTGATCTGCCAGCGGTTCGGCACGATCGCGACCTCGTCCTGCGCGAACGCCGTGTAGAGGTTGTCGGTGCGATCGGGTGGAAAAAACGCCGTCAGCCCGATCGTCGTGATCCGTCCCGTTGTGACGCGATAGCCGGCGCCCCACGTCACGACGTGCCGCGGCCATCGGCGAAGCGTGTCCTGGAAATCGACGTCGACGGTGTCGCGATCCTCGCTGACCGGAATCTCGTGGCGATTCGTGCGGTCGTAGTACACCTGCACCTGATAGCTGTTCGCGGCCATCGGCGCGTTCGCGAGACGCATCAGCACGTTGCCGCCGGAAATCGGCGCATCGAGATTCGTCGATGTCGTGAACGGCGGCGCAAACGAGGTGACCGACGGCCGCTCGCCGAGGCGGCCGTCGTACGCGTCGCCCTGCACCGTCACGCTGCGGCCCTCGGCGAGCGCCCAGTCGGCGCGAAAGCCGCCCTGCGCCTCGCGCCAGCCGTCGTACTCGTTGCCGTCCACGTGCGACTCGGGTCCGCGATCGAGTGCTTTGAAGTAGCCGCGGTAGGCGGCCGCGCCGGCCGTGCCGCCGTACCGCACCGCGCCGAAGCCGCGGTCCGCCGAACCGCCGCCGGCGGACGCGTAGATGCCCTGCGTGTCCTTCGCGCGCTTCGTGATGATGTTGATGATCCCGTTGACCGCGTTGGCGCCCCACAGCGTCCCGCCAGGCCCGCGAATGACCTCGATGCGGTCGACGTCCTCGAGCAGCGTGTCCTGGTTTTCCCAGTACGTGCCGGCAAAGAGCGGCGAGTACACCGCGCGGCCGTCGATGAGCACGAGAATCGATCGCGCGAGACGATCGGCGAAGCCGCGAATGCCGATCGCCCACGTGCCGCCGTTGATCCGAGCCACCTGCACACCCGGCGCAAGCCGCAACGCTTCGGGGATGGACGTGGCGCCGGATCGGCGGATGTCGTCGGACGTGATGACGAAGACCGCCGCCGGCACCGCCATCGTCTGCTCGGGTACGCGCGACACGGTCGTCACCTGGATGTCGAGCAGATCCTGCAGGCTCATTCGCTTGAGTTCTTGCGTGCTTTGCGCCGAGCTCGGCGCGGCACCGCACAGAAGGATCAACACGCAGACAAGATGAACGCGTTTCGGCATAGGAGCGGCCGAGAGTGTACTTGATCGAATGGCGCGGTTCGCCGATCGCAGATCCGGGTTGATGGTGCAATCAATTCCGTACGGTTGAGCTGGACGCCGCGCGCACAAAATTTCACCGCGGCTGCCGTAATCTAGTTGGCGCATGCCGGCGGACAGTCCCTTCGTGGGCGCGAGCGAAATGGCGCGCCTGATGCGCGCGTGTGACTGGTCGCAGACGCCGCTCGGCTCGCCCGCGACGTGGCCCCGCAGTCTCCAGACCATTGTCCGCGTCCTGCTCACATCGCGATTCGCGATGTGGATGGGATGGGGGCCCCAGCTCACATTTTTCTACAACGACGCGTACGGCGCGATGACGCTCGGCGCCAAACATCCGTGGGCGCTCGCGCGGCCGTCGCAGGACGTGTGGGCCGAGATCTGGCCGCAGATCGGGCCGCGCATCGAACGCGTCCTCGCCACCGGCGACGCGACCTGGGACGAAGCGCTGCTGCTCTTCCTCGAACGCAGCGGCTATCCCGAAGAGACGTATCACACCTTTTCCTACAGCCCGCTCGCCGACGACGACGGCACGATTCGCGGACTGCTGTGCGTCGTCACGGAAGACACCGATCGCGTGATCGGGGAGCGGCGTCTCGCGGCGCTGCGCCAGGTCGCCACGGCGATTGCGTCGACGCACACCGAAGCCGAGCTCGGCATCTCCGTCGCAGAGTCGCTGACCGCGCACGCACGCGATCTCCCGTTCGGTCTCGCCTACCTGATCGATCGCGGCGGCGATCGCCCGCGACTGTGGTCCGCGAGCGGCGTCGCCGCGGATGCGCCGATCACGCAGGTCGACTGGCCGTTCACCCGAGTGCTGGAATCCGAGACGCCGCTCCTCCTTGATCTGCCCGCGGACCTCGCCGTCCCCACCGGGCCGTGGCAGCAGGCGCCGAGCCGCGTGATGCTCGTGCCGATCGCGGCACAGGGCCAGGCCGCGCCTGCCGGCGTGTTCGTCGCAGGTGTCAATCCGTTCCGTGCCGTCGACGATGCCTACTGGAGCTTCGTCAAACTGTTGGTGGGCCAGATCGCGGGCGGCCTCGGCAGCGTGCGCACGTATGAAGCCGAGCGGCGCCGCGCGGAAGCGCTCGCCGAGATCGATCGCGCAAAAACGCTCTTCTTCTCGAACGTCAGCCACGAGTTCCGGACGCCGCTCACGCTGTTGCTCGGACCGATCGAAGACGCGCTCGCCGATTCGCCCCGCCGCCTGGAAGGACCCGCGCTCGACACGACGTATCGGAACGCGCTGCGCCTGCTGAAGCTGGTCAACGCGCTCCTGGATTTCGCGCGCATCGAAGCCGGACGCATTCGAGCGCAGTTCTCGCCGACGGATCTGACCGCCGAGACGATCGAATTCGCCAGCGCGTTTCGCGCGGCGATCGAGCGCGCCGGGCTGACCTTCCGGCTCGACTGCGAACCGCTGCCGGCGCCGGTGTTCGTCGACCGCGACATGTGGGAAAAGATCGTGCTCAACCTCCTGTCGAACGCGCTCAAGTTCACGTTCGACGGCGAGATCGCGGTCACGCTCCGCGCGCGCGACGAACACGCCGAGCTGACCGTGCGCGACAGCGGCATCGGCATCGCCGCCGACGAGCTGCCGCGCCTGTTCGAGCGCTTCCACCGCGTCGAGGGCGCCCGCGCGCGCACGCACGAAGGATCCGGCATCGGGCTCGCGCTCGTCCACGATCTGGTCCAGTTGCACGGCGGCACGATCGTCGCCACGAGCGAGCCCGGGCATGGGACGACGTTCACCGTCGCGATCCCGTTCGGCACGGCGCACCTGCCGGCAGACCACGTCGTGCGAGAGCCGACCGTCGCGGCGGCGGCGCCGCGCACGCACGCGCGCGCGTTCATCGAAGAGGCGCTGCGGTGGATGCCCGATCGCGTGGACGATCGCGCGACGCCCGGCGACGCGCCCGCGGCTGCGTTCGCCGACTGCCAGGTGCTCGTGGCCGACGACAACGCGGACATGCGGGAGTACATCGCGCGGCTGCTGGCGCCGGTGTGCCGCGTGACGACGGTGGCGAACGGCCGCGAGGCGCTCGCCGCGCTGCAGACCGATCGCGTCGACGTCCTCGTCACCGACGTCATGATGCCGGAGATGGACGGGCTCGAGCTGCTCCGGGCGGTTCGCGGCGACGGCCGGCTGCGCGGCCTGCCGGTGATCATGTTGTCGGCGCGGTCGGGCGACGAGGCGCGGCTCGAAGGGCTCGAAGCCGGCGCCGACGACTATCTCTTCAAACCGTTTTCCGCGCGCGAGCTCGTCGCGCGCGTGTCGACGCAGCTCGAACTGGCGCGGGCGCGCCGCGCCGCGGCGACCGAACGCGATCGGCTGCGATCGCTGCTGCTGCAGGTGCCGGCGGTCGTCAACTTCCTCAAGGGCCCCGACTTCGTTTTCGACTTCGTCCATCCGCTCGCGACCAAGGCGCTGGGCGGACGCGCCCTCCTCGGCCGTCCGCTGCTCGACGCGGTTCCGGAGCACGAAGGACAGCCGTTCATCGACATGGTGCGGCGCGTGTACGAGACCGGCGAGCCGTACGAAGCGCGCGAGGTGCTCGCGCGTCTCGATCGCTCGAACAGCGGCACGCTCGAGGACAGCTACTGGAACGTCACCTACGTCCCGGTTCGCAATGCCGCGGGCGCGATCGAAGGGGTGATGACGTTCGACATCGACGTGACCGAGCAGGTCCGCGCCCGCCGGCAGGTTGAGGAGCAGACGGCGGCGTTAGTCGCGGCGCGCGAACAGGCCGAAAGCGCCACGCGCGCGAAGGACGAATTCCTCGCGATGCTCGGCCACGAGCTGCGCAACCCGCTCGCGCCCATCCTGACGGCGCTCGAGCTGATGCGGCTGCGCGGCATGGCGTCGCGCGAGCAGGACGTGATTCGCCGGCAGGTCGGACACCTGACGCGCCTGGTCGACGACCTGCTCGACGTCTCGCGCATTACGCGCGGCAAGCTCGACCTGACGCTCAAGCCGCAGGAGCTGGCGGGCGTCCTCGCGCGCGCGATGGAGCTGGCCAGCCCGCTCCTCGAGCAGCGCCGCCATCGCCTCGTCATCGACGTGGCGCCGCACGGCCTCGGCGTCCGCGCCGACGCCGATCGGCTGGCGCAGGTGATCGTCAACCTGCTGACCAACGCGGCGAAGTACAGCGACCCCGAATCGACCATCGCGGTTCGCGCGGCGAGACACCACGACACCGTCGAACTGCGCGTGCGCGATGCCGGCGTCGGCATCCCGGCCGACATGATCGACCGCATCTTCCATCCGTTCGTCCAGCAAGCGCAGACGATCGACCGATCGCGCGGCGGCCTCGGGCTCGGACTCACGATCGTGCGGAGTCTCGTCGAGAAGCACGGCGGCACCGTCGAAGCGACGAGTCCCGGACTCGGCGAAGGCAGCGAGTTCGTCGTCCGTCTGCCCTTCGCGCCGGCGCCGGTGACGCGCGAGCTCGCGCCGGCGCCGGACCCCGCCACGCTCGATCCGCGGACGGAACGCGTGCTCGTCGTCGACGACAACGAGGACGCGGTGGAGATGCTGCAGGCCGCGCTCGAGCAGCTCGGGTACACCGTCGCCGTCGCCAATGACGGCCCCACCGCGCTCGAACAGGCGCGGACCTTCAAGCCCGACATCGCCCTGCTCGACATCGGGCTGCCGGTGATGGACGGATACGAAGTCGCCCAGCGCCTGCGGGCGGAAGTGCCGAACGACCTGATGCTGATTGCCGTGACGGGATACGGCCAGGAGCACGACCGGCAGCGATCGCAGAAGGCCGGCTTCGCGAATCATCTGGTCAAGCCGATCGAGCTGGCGCAGCTGCAGGACGCGCTCGCTCGCGGCTGACCGTCGCTCGCTCACATCTTCAGCAGCCGTTCCGCCGTGCCGTGCGCGATGCGCGCGCGATCGGCCGCGCTGACCGGCAGGCGATCGAGAAACGCGCGCGCCTCCGCCATCGACGCATACGGGTGGTCCGCCGAGAACATGATCCGGTCGGCGCCGACTTCGAGCAGCAGATCGAGGAACGTCGCGGCGAAATTGAACCCGCTGAACGTGTAGTACACCCGCTCGCGCAGGTACTCGCTGATCGGCCGCTCGAGTCCCGTCATCGACGGCGGCATGTTGTCCATGCGGTTGATCATGAACGGCAGCCCCTCGCCCATGTGCCCGACGATGACGCGCAGCTGCGGAAACCGTTCGAACGCGCCGCCGAGCACGAGACGAATCACGTGCACGGCCGTCTCGATGTGCCAGCCCCATCCCGCATTCGCGAACATGAACGACACGGCCGGCGCGAACCCGCCGTAGTACGCGTCGACGACGGCCGCGGGCGGCTGGGTGGGATGCAGATAGACCGGGACGTCGAGCGAGGCCGCGCATTCGAGAATCGGCCAGAAGCGCTCGTCGTCGAGATACCGGCCGCGGGCGTGTCCGTTGATCATCACGCCCTTGAATCCGAGCTGCCGCACGGCGCGCTCGAGCTCCGCGGCGGCCGCGTCGGGCGCCGGCGTCGGCACGGCGGCGAACCCCGCGAACCGCGTCGGGTGACGCGCGATCGCCTCCGCCAGAAAATCGTTCGACGCCCGGGCGATCGTCTCCGCCTCGCGCGCGTCGAGCTGTTCGACGCCCGGCGCCGTCAGCGACAGCACCTGCACGTCGATGCCGGCCGCGTCCATCGCGGCGATCCGCGCCTCGCCGACGTCGGTCAGTGGCGGGACCAGCGTCTGCGCGCGCTGCTGCAACTGACGGCCGGGCCCCGCCATGAACGCCGGGCTGGCGTAGTGCTCCTCGAGCGTGATCGTTTTCATGGCTGGCGTCCTCCAGCCTCGGCGCACCGATCGGCCAGCGCCTGAATCACCAACCGCAGGCGGCCGGAGACGTCCTGGTCGGCGGCGAGATCGTCGGCGCGCGCACCGCTGGGGATCGGCACCACGATCGAGGCGTCCGCGATCAGCCGTCCTGACATCACCGTCAACGTCTCGGCGAGCGAGGCGTACGCATAGGTCGCGCGCGGCGATGCGTTCACCAGGGCGATCGGCTTGTCGACGAGCTCGCCGCTGCCGACGAGCCAGTCGAGCGCGTTCTTCAGCACGCCGGGCACGCCGTGCGCGTATTCCGGAGACGAGATTAGCACGGCGTCCGCGGCGTTCAGCCGCCGCCGAAACGCAGCGACCGCGGGCGGCGTGTCGGTGTCAGCGAGATCGGGGTTGAACGGCGGCAGATCCGCGAGGCCGTCGTAGATGTCGACGTCGACGCGGTCGGGCGCGAGCGCCGCGATCGCGTGGACGAGCGCCGTGTTCGTCGATGCGGCGCGCAGGCTGCCCGAGATCGCGAGGATCGTCACGCGCCGGCCAGTTCGCGGGCGAGCGGTCCGAAGATCGCATCGGCCAGCACGGCGAGCTCGCTCATCGGCAGGTCGCCGGCGATGAACATCGCTTGCCGGCCCGCGCGCAGCGTCATGACGTTCATGCCGTCGACGCGGATCGATCGCGCCGCCGCGCCCTCGTCCGCCGGCGTGACCATCAGCGACACCGTCGATCCCCGGTACGACAGGATGACGTGCCCGAACCGGCGTCCCTGATAGACACACGAGTGGCGATCGACGACGTGCGCGACGCCGAGGGCCGTGGACACATCCGCGGCCGGCAGGTGTTCCATCGCTCGGAACGACGGACCGTACCGATTCGCCGCCTCCTCGAGGCTGATGCCCATCTCCGGCAGATTCATCTTCAACGCGCAGGCGACGTGATCGCCGACGGCGGCACGCGCGAGCGCGTCGCTTCGCGTCGTATACGCCCGATACGCCAGGCCGCCGCCGATCGCCGCCAGCAGCGACGCGGCGATCGCCATCCAGAGCGACGCGCGACCGCGCCGGCGCGGCGCCGGTCGCGCCTGCGACTCGAGCTCCGTCCGCAGACGTGCCATGAACGCCGGCGAGGGCGCCAGGTCGGGTGACCGGTCGATCGCGTCCCGCAGTCGGTTCGGAAACGTCTCCATGGGGGCCCTCACGCCTTCACCGTGGCGCGCGCGGGCGCCATCGCGCTCAGCTCGCCGCGCAGCAGCGCGCGTCCGCGATGGAGACGCGACATCACCGTCCCCATCGGAATCGACAACGCCTCGGCGATTTCCTTGTAGGTCAGCTCCTCGACATCGCACAGGAGAATCACGTCCTGGAACTGCGGCGGGATGCGCTCGAGCGCCGCGAGAATCTCCTCGTCGGTCAACCCGGGCGGCACGGACGGGACCGCCGGCGCCGCCAGGCCGATGCGGTCGTCGGGATCCTCGACGAGCGGCGACCGCATCCGCGATCGCCGCCGGTTGCTGCGCAGGTGCTGCAGGATCGTCGTCAGCCACGCACGGCAGTTCGTGCCCGGCTGGAACCGATGAAACGACTGCAGCGCCTGCATCATCGTCTCCTGCACGAGATCCTCGGCTTCCGTCCGGTCGCGCTCCATCCACATCGCGAGTCGAAACAAGCGGTCGGCGTGCGGCAGCACTTCGCGCTCGAAGATCGTCCAGCGGTCGGTGCTGGCGTGGTCGGCTGGCGCAGCCTCGCGCGCCAATGGCGGCTTCGGCGAGATCATGTCATCGGTTGGACGATGCCACCCACGGGCGGGATTCATCGACGGGGTGAATACCCGGGCGCCGC
>Ga0070741_10001431_pt1 | contig 72777 bp, 60 predicted proteins | sample Coa_R1_4_FD_66440 | JGI IMG/M metagenome (GOLD analysis project Ga0070741, IMG submission 66440) | Surface soil microbial communities from Centralia Pennsylvania, which are recovering from an underground coalmine fire - Coalmine... | ecosystem: Environmental > Terrestrial > Soil > Unclassified ...
ATGTCAGGACCTGTATCACGAGGAACGCAACATAAATTTTCGAAATGCAATAATCGCTGCAATGGAAAAAGATAGAGTCGACGCGATCATTTATCCAACCTGGAGCAATGCGCCCAGAAAAGTAGGCGATACACAAAGTCCGCACGGCGATAACAGCCAGATTCTGTCCCCGCAAACAGGATTCCCAGCAATAACGGTTCCGATTGGTTTTACCTATGGGAGTCTGCCGGCCGGGATGACAATATTAGGCAGGCTATTTGATGAGCCTCGTTTGATCAAATACGCGTATGCATACCAACAAGCAACCAAACACAGGCGACCGCCTGAGAAGTTTCCGCCACTAAAATAGTTATTGAAAAATAGAACGCACATCGAGCGGATTAGCTCAGATCTGATCCGCGTCATCCGCGTTCTATTTCCTATCTTTTAATAATTGATCGAGTTATTGGTGGCCAGCGGCTTTTGCGTCTGCGCCTTTCCGATGGCTATCGAACCAGTCAAAGATGTTCTTGAAATTAGGAACTGCAACATCAACGTGAGAGCCACCTGGAACTTCAATGTATTTGACCTCGGCGCCGGCTTTCTTTGCGGCTTCGACCATGACTCGCGAGCTATTGACTGGAACTATCTGGTCAGCATCACCGTGAACGACCAGTTCGGGAATGTGCGCGATCTTTGCGACGTTGGCTGGATTTCCGCCACCTGAAATTGGCGCGATTGCAGCAAAGATGTCTGGATGATCCATGGCAATCGACCACGTTCCAAATCCACCCATTGAATGACCCGTCATGTATATCCGGTTCGGGTCGATCTTGTAATTCTTTCTTACTTGAGCAATGACGTCCATTACATCCTGCTCTGCCGGACCCAAATACATCGACGTGGGCTGGCGACCTTTGGGACAGGCGACGATGTAGCCGCGCTGTTCGGCTTCGTTTTTGAAAGCACCGTTTGGATAATCATCAAAGAAACTATTCTCATCCCTTCCCGCGCCATGCAGAGCAATAATCAGCGGAAACGGCTTTGAGCCGTCATAGCTTGATGGGATCAGCAGCCTGTAAGGCTGTACGGTATGATCAACCGTCGAATACAATGCCATCTTGAAATCGCCATGCTTGCCTGCGAAGGGATTGGTTCCGGATTCGAAAGCGCTCAGAAGCTTATTCGCTTCATCCAGCTCATTATCGAATTTAATTTGAGTTATGTTCACGTCAGAGTCGCTGGGCTGACTCAGCATCGACAATTGATATTCAACAACCGCAAGCGCGGAAAGCAAATCGTCATGGTGCTCGGCCTTGAATTTAGTCTTGAGCATGTTCAGTTTCGTGTTCGCAGCCTGAACTTTTTGCGCGATCCCGTGTTCAATGTGAATCATCGGTCTTATCCGCGAGACAATTTCCGTCGCTGAATCGGACTGGGGTTTTAGAGACAAAGCCACGAGATAATTTCCGTCTTCGACTTCCGGAAGCACAACATCAAGCTTTAATGGATGACCCCCGAGATCAGCGGCTGTCGATGAGATTGTCTTTAATGTCTTAACCGGCTGATTGTCATTCGGCTTCAACAGAACAACAGCTGCGTCGTATTTATCCGCAGGCTCAGAATCCCCCAAAAACAGTCGCTTGGCATCCACATGTATGGTCTGACCAGGCTCGCTAACAGTTTGGTCGATCCTAACGCTTAAAGATGCTGCAACAGCCGAAGCAGGGGTCCACGGCACATTACGAATCAGTGCAAAAGCGTGGTAATAATCTTTTAGAGCTTCGGAATAATTACCAGCTGTCGCGGCGCTCTGCGCCTTTTGACCAAGCTGGTCAACTTCGGCCCGCTTATCGGCGCTGGCGCGGCTCTTTATTATGGCGAAATTCACTGTTGCTTCTAATACTTGTTTCTGATCCTGAGCCAGGGATGGTATGCAACAACCAAATAACGCAACGGCTAAAATCAGTATGCGCGCAAATCGATTTGTCACTGTGATCTTCCCTCGATTTTCTTTTGCTTCGACTTATAACAATTCGTCACAAATTCTAAACTACGATATGCAGGCTAAAGGATATCCTATTGCGCAAGGGCTGGTCATGACAAGCACAAACAACTTTGATATTATCGCCGCCGTTAACTTTAGATTCATTGCCTTCGCATATGGCCGGCGGAGGCACCTGACTTAAACATCCAAATAACTTTAACCGAGGTTAAGATGAGAAGACTACTTATCATATTAGGAATTCTGCTATTCCCAATCACTGCATGTGCGCAGGATCCAATGGACCATATGAGTCACATGGTTCAAAGTGGGAATACAACTGTTCAGCAGGACTGGGCTAGAGCAAAACTGGAAAAATCAACCCGACACGGCGAGTGGGTAAAAGTTAAGAATGGCGACCGTGTGGTTAACTGCTGGGTCGTATACCCTGAAGTGAAGGGCAAAGCAACCGCGATGCTGGTGATTCACGAAATCTTTGGTATGTCTGATTGGGTTAGAGAGATGACCGATGAGATAGCAGCGGCAGGCTTCGTTGCGATTGCACCAGACCTGCTTTCGGGAATGGGACCGAACGGAGGCGGCACGGAATCGTTCGACAGCGGAGCTGTGGGACGAGCAATCAGCCAACTTCCCCCAGACCAGATAACCGGCGACCTGAATGCCGCGGCCGATTATATTTCGAAGGTTCCCGCGGCAAACGGCAAACTGGCCGTTGCTGGTTTCTGCTGGGGCGGAGGACAGACTTTCAGATTCGCCACGAACCGCGCTAGTTTGAAAGCGGCATTTGTTTTCTACGGCCCTCCACCTGATAAAAGTGCGATGGCAAAAATCATGGCTCCGGTATATGGATTCTACGCCGGCACGGATGGCCGAATAGATCAGACAATTCCGGATACTATTGAAGCAATGAAGGCTGCAGGTAAGACGTACGATCCGGTTACATACGAGGGAGCAGGACACGGCTTTATGCGGCTAGCCGAAGACCCCAACAATAAGACCGAAGCAAATAAAACAGCTCGCGATCAGGCCTGGGCAAAAATGATCGGAATTATGAAGAAACTTTAAGCACGAGACATTCTGTAAAATCGCTCGAGAGCTTTGCCGAAAGACCACGCAGGAAAGCGAGAATGCGGATTCCTGTGTGGTCTTTTTGTGTCTTTAAAGATTCAATCTAACCGCATAAATGTAAAAAACCGGCTGTCCTTGTTCAAAGCGAATAGCCCTGCGATATTGTCACTCGCAGCCGGGCTGGAACTCGAATTCGTGGTGGAATTTGATACTGGCAAATGACCTATGTTGCCAGCAAGGAAATTGGCCAGGGTCACTAGATCGCTGATCGTAACCACTCCATCCTGATTCAAATCTCCCGCCTGTGTGTCAATCGTCAGATTCCCTGCTATCGCATTCGCAAGTAACACCAGATCGCTCACGGTTATCTGCAAATCTCCGTTCAGATCCCCGTACAATCCTGGGCTGCTGCTGAAGATCGTTCCGCTGAGTTCGCTCAGCTTCGGACTGCTCGTCTCGTCAAAGGCTACGGTGAACGTTCCTCCAGAGATTGTTACGTCCTGATTATCTGTTGTGTTCTTCAGTGGATCAGTGTTTCCGCTGCTCTTTACTGCTGCCCATTGCGTTCCGTTGAAATAGAGCAGTCTCAGCTTTGTCTCATTTGCTCCTGTAACAGTCGATGAGTAATAGAACGTCGCGTTCAGGCTATCGGACGCAGATGCCCCGGTCACCTTCAGGTCCACGTATCCCCCTCCTCCAACGTCTATCAGTCCGCTGTTCCCCAGCGGATCTGCGGAGTAGGTAGACACTGTCACTGTCGCCGAACCGTTGCTCGATTGACTGTGATTTAGTTGCGCCCTTATTCCTGCATCTCCGGCCGCCGATGGAGCGTTCGATGCCGTGTCGTTGCCGCCTGCTGGCACCGTCTTTGTGTCACTGCTGATGATGCTGATGATTTTCAGCGAAGCGCTCACTGTACCGCCACCAGGTTGCGGGTTGACTACTGTGACGTTCTTTGTCGCGGCAGATGCTATCTCTGCTGGCGAGAGTTGAAGATCAAGCTCAGTAGTGTTGACGAACGCGGCTGAATGCAGAACTCCGTCTATCCGCACTAGTGATCCCGCGACAAAGTTCCCGCCAAATATCTTTACTGTTGCCTGAGATCCTCCTGCAACGATTGCTCCAGGATTGAGTCGCAGTATCTGCGGAAAAGGATTGTTGATGTTAAACGATCGGCTTACAGGTAACGCAGCGTTGTGATTACTGTCTCCGGGTTGAGAGGCTGTGATTATCGCTGTACCTGTTCCTAATATTGTAACGGTGCTGCCTGTGATGCTGATGTTGTTGCTGGTCTGGAAAGTTACAGGTAATCCTGACGAGGCAATTACATCAATTTTAAAGGGAGCATCATTGGTAAATTTATCAGATACTGGCGAGAAGCTTACGCTCTGATCGGCTTTAGCGATTGTTAAAGTCCCAGTGACACTTGTCGGTAGAAAAGCATTATTATTCAAAGTAGCAATGACATTGTATGTTCCTGCGTTAACTGGTTCGTCGGTTATTCCGTTGTAAGTTACGGTAATGCCGGAAATCCCTGTGGGACTCGAAAACACCGAAGCCCGTTTCGGTGTTCCATCATATATCTGATCCAAATTGTCAAGCGACAGAGATGCCACGCCTTTAGTTATAGTAACAACTTTTTCGTTTGAAGTTCCTCCGCCAGGCGCAGAGTTGACGACTGTAACCTTGGCATCGCCAGCATCAATTATATCCGACTGCGAAAAAGTGGCGGTTAGAGTGGTCGAGTCCACAAATGTCGTACTCAAGGGTTTGCCATTTAAGTTCACTGCAGAGGTCGGAACAAATCTGAGTCCCGTCACATTAAAGGTTGTCCCTGGAACCGGTTGAATCGAAACAGGCGAAACACCATTTATGAACGGAGCAGGATTAATTACGGTTACAATCACTTGATTCGATATTCCGCCTCCCGGCGCGGGATTCGTAACAGTAACGATTCCAGAACCCGCTGTCGGTACATCAGACGGAAAAAGGGATATCCTGATCGTTGAGGTATCATCAAAGACAATTGACTTATTCCGGCCATTCCACTGGCCGGTCGCAGCAGGCGCAAAAAATCTACCACGCACAAACAAGGTATTGTTCTGCCCTGCGACGATTGGATTGGATTCATCTAGTGAGTTAATAACTGGCACCGGATTATCGGTGCTTACAGATATTATAGACGCATGCGTGCTTTGCAAATTATCAAAGCCAAGGGTTAAGATTCCTTGACTACCAAGAGAGTGATAGTTATCCGGGAAGAAAGTTATCGGAATAAAAGGCAATATCGAAGAATGGTTAAAAACAGTTATTCCAGAGAATTCAAATGAAAGACCGGGCTTTGCGGCGTCATAAGAGAACGTCTGAGTTTTCTTAACCAACACACCACGGTAAAAGCATCTGACCGTAAAATTGAATCCGCTGTTACTGTCCGTAAGGCCCAAGTCAGTTACAGATAGAGGGAAATAGATCAAATTTGTATTAAAAACTCTGTTCGAAAGAACCGGTTGCACTCCGTTTGGATAATTTTGGGCCACGACCTTTGCCTGTTTGACATTATAAACTTGTGTTTGGAAATCATCGATGTCCTGCCCTTGTGATAAGTCATTAACGTTTGAATTGTATATGAGAAAGTCATCAATCCCATCACGATCGGTGTCAACGCCTACTTCCAATTTTATCTCGTTGGGAGTCGACCAATTCTGATATGTCGCGAAACCAAACGATAGTTTGGATGAACCAAGCGGCCCGCTGCCCGAATAATTATTACTGATTCCAAGGTACTCAACATCTGCAGATTTACTGAGGCCGACAGCCGAATCGCTGGGTGACAAATGGGCTAATAGCTCGAAGACCGCATCCATACCCACGCCAGAGTTGTTTCGAGTGAATTCCAAGTCCATGACTGGACCGTTAAAGAAAAAAATCGTCTTTGCGGTTGGATTGATCTCCCATACGCCTTTCGGTGCAGCATAAAGGGGGACCCTGACGCTTGGGGAGTTTGAGCCAGCTAACATAAACGCGATGTATCCAGACTCTTCTGCAAAATAGAATCTGTTCAGCGTTTGCTGGGTATCAAGAAACCGATCATGTTGATCCGTAAATAGGCTGGCATCAGCCAGCATTTGAACGTGAATGTTGGCCGTACCACCGGCCGGAATCGTGACACTGGGACCGTCTGGCAGTGAAATATCAACGCCCGCCATATCGACCACGTTGTCATATGTAACGGAATACGTAACGGGGGACGAGCCTTTATTTAGCAATCTTATTGTTTTGGTTAGCGTCAATGTATTTGCTACCTCCGGTGCGCCAAACGAAAGGCTAACCAAATCAGGGTTATCAGGATCAAAAGCAATTACTGAATCAGTCGCTGCGTCAGGTAAATCTATTCGTCCTGCACCGACTCGACTCGGCGAATACCGCTGAAGACCAGGCGGATTGGTATGTACATTAACTACATCGTCGATCGCGGTATCAATCGCCAAAGCTTTTAATTCGTTTACAGTCCATTCCGGATGTAGTTGCCTCAGCAAGGCCATCTCACCCGCCACATGAGGTGTCGCCATAGAGGTTCCACTCAACTTGATAGACCCGTTTCCGGATCCGCTTTTTGCCGAAGTAATGGATACTCCAGGTGCGGTCAGGTCCGGCTTCATCATTGAATCTCCCAGTCGGACTCCGCGCGACGTAAAAGTCGCGATCAAGTCCGACAACTCTGGATGGGAAATCCCTAGCGTGGATGCTAGCGAAACGTTAACATTTCCATTGCTTAAACTTGATTTTATTAAGGTACCGGTCGATTGAGCAATCATTACGCAGGGAATTGTAATTGAGCTATCAGGAGGTCCCATCACCAGTATGATTCCCGGAAAGCTCCTGGTTACAACCAGGGCTAGGGCTCCGGCCGCCTGGGCATTCCTCGCTTTGTCCAAGAAAGGACAGGTGTCGCTTTCGATCAGGACTATTTTACCTGCTACTGTTGCAGAATTGGTCAATGGGCCACAACCATTATTTGGCTGGGCATAAACAACATCTCCTGTTAATCCTGATTCGGTTAACGTTGGTCCAAGCAGGGCCGGTACATCATCATATAGGCCCGTAATATCCCTGGGATTATTTATCTTAATTGCCGGAGTAGTTGTACCATCATCAATTGAGGCGGCTACGCTAATTGCTCGCGAAGCAACGGCAGGACTGCTTGTTATGTAATATGAATCACCTGCATTGCCTGATGCCGCTACGACTATAACTCCGGCTTGTGCTGCATTATCTGCCGCAATCGCTGTAGGATCATCCGTCGTTCCGTAATCCGATCCCAGCGACAGATTAATAACATCCAAATGGTCGGAAAAATCGCCGTCACCGTTGGGGTCCATTGCCCATTCGATCGCTTTGTCCGCGACAAGTGTGGATCCGCTGCAACCAAAAACACGCAACGCATACAGTTGCGCCTCCGGCGCGACGCCTGGACCGATCTTCATTGTCGAGAAAGGGACGCTTTGATCATATGGGCCGGAGTAAGTCGTTCCGTCTGCGCTCACTCCCACACCTGCCGCGATTCCCGCGACGTGCGTACCGTGACCATTACAATCCATAGGGTCATTATCAGGCACAGGCGTATTTGTCCCGTCGTAGGCATCTCCGACAAAATCGAATCCACCGACGACTTTGGCGCTCGGAAAAGTTGTGCTCGAATTGCCGCCGAAGTCCGCGTGCTTGTAATCTATACCTGTATCGATTATGCCTATTTTGATCCCTTTGCCCGTCAGATTTAGATTATTACCTTTCCAAACCTGCGGTGCGCCGATGAAGGGCACACTTGTCGAAGTCATGAGATTTTTTGGTGTCAACGGGTGTATAGCTTTTACTCCAGGGAGTAGTCTTATTTGGTCGAGTTTATCCGCATCGACCCGCATTGCAATTCCGTTATAAACACGCTGTGTCCGATAGATAACTTCTGCCTTCATAGCGAAAAGCGCAGGTAGCAGTTGAACTTGCGCTCTTTCGATCCTATTAACGTGTTGCTGCGTTGCCCTGATTGCGGAAATGCGACTCTGGGTCAGCCTGACTGCGGCGAAGGTTTTCGCAGCAGGATCATCGGTCAATTCCGCAACAATATTAATTTGGCCTGATTGCGGAAATCTTGTATGTAGAGCAGTTGAAGGCTTGGCAACTCCTTCTTGTTCCGACACGTAATATTCGTAAGGATCGATAGTGCGCTGCTGAAAAACCCTGTCTTGTGAAATCTGAGCGCGAGTGCTGCTCTGGCCAAAATAAATCAAAGCTATAAAGCATAAAGTGACCGGAATTGTTAAATACGTATATCGATAGTGGATCTTAGTAACAGGTCGATCCATAGCTTGCCCCCTCAAGATAACTGCCCTGGCTTCCAGTGATTTTCTATTGAACCCGAAGTTTCGGATTACACTATCGCAGCGGCTCTGCGATTTCAAGCGTTGTCCGGCCTGGCTTGTAACGCTTACTTATCGTTAGATTGTGCAAATCCCAGGTTAGCTCTCGTATCTAAATTTGGTTGCCCGCTAGAGACTGGCAGGTGGCCGATATTGCCAGCAAGGAAATTGGCCAGAGTTACAAGATCACTGATCGTAACCACTCCATCCTGATTCAAATCTCCCGCCTGTGTGTCAATCGTCAGATTCCCTGCTATTGCATTCGCAAGTAGCACCAGATCGCTTACGGTTATCTGCAAATCTCCGTTTAGATCCCCGTACAATCCTGGGCTGCTGCTGAAGATCGTTCCGCTGAGTTCGCTCAGCTTCGGACTGCTCGTCTCATCGAAGATTACCGTAAACGTTCCGCCGGATACTGTTCCGTCCTGATTGTCTGTCATGTTTTTCACCGGATCAGTGTTCCCGCTGCTCTTCACTGCTGCCCATTGCGTTCCGTTGAAATAGAGGAGCTTCAGCTTCGTCTCATCTGCTCCTATAACGGTTGAAGGGTAATAGAACGTCGCGTTCAGGCTATCGGACGCAGATGCCCCGGTCACCTTCAGGCCCACGTATCCTCCTCCGACATCTATCAATCCGCTATTACCCAGCGGATCTGCTGAGTAGGTGGATACCGTCACCGTTGCTGGACTATTGCTGGATTGACTATGATTGAGCTGTGCCGTTATTCCTGCATCTCCTGCCTGCGATGGGGCGTTCGATGCTGTATCACTGCCGCCTACCTGCACTGTTTTCGTGTCGCTGCTGGTGATGCTGATGATGTTCAGCGAAGCGCTAGTCGATCCTCCTCCAGGTTGCGGGTTGACTACTGTGACGTTCTTTGTTGCGGCAGATGCTATCTCTGCTGGTGAGAGTTGGAGATCAAGTTCTGTTGTGTTGATGAACGAAGCTGAATGCAGCGCTCCATCTATCTGCACCAATGATCCTGCTACGAAATTCCCGCCGAATATCTTCACAGTGGTCTGCGCTCCTCCGGCAACTACTGCTCCGGGATTGAGCCGTAGTATCTGCGGGAATGGGTTGTTGATGTTAAACGTGTGAGACACACTCACAGCAGGATTGAAAGTACTATCCCCATCTTGTGACGCGGTGATTGTTCCTGTGCCAGTGCTGAGGATTGTGACTGTGTTCCCGGACAAACTTATGCTGCCTGATGCTGTTAGTTTTACAGGCAAGCCTGAACTTGACGTCGCATTAACAGAGAATGGAGCATCATTTACCGATTTGTCAGGTATAGTGGCAAAATTGATTGTCTGATCCAGCTTAGCGATTGCCACAGTTTGCGAATTTGAAACGTGATTACCTGGGTTAAGCACGGTAACGTTTGCGGTGCCGGTCGAGGCGAGATCGCTGGCCAAAACACTCACGACCAGTTGATTTGCGCTGGAAAACGTCGTGAATCGCGGCGAGCCGTTCCATAGCACTTTAGACCCTGTAACAAAGTTGCCTCCGCCTATTGTTAAACTAAGCCCAGCCGTTCCCGGAATTATCTTTGTTTGGCTAAGTGATGTTATGGAAGGCACCAATTCGTTTTGATCTTGAGCTTGACGCAAGTTAAACAGACCGCCAGCGCCTCCAGCATAAATCGTGCTAAGATCCCCTGGATTGATGGTTATACCATCGGTGGCGAGAAAACCATTTAACCCGGTATCAATTTCAACCCAGTTAGCGGCGGCATCAGTGCTCTTGAAAATCTTACCAGCAAACGAGATAGCGTAGAGCACCTGCGGGTCATCTGGGCTTTCGACTATACTGAAAATGCTGGAATTGCCTGGAATGGCGTTTCCTGACGGAACCAGGGTAGTTAATCCATCAGTAGACTTAATCATAACGGTGCCCTCGCAGGCATAGAACACCTTAGGGTCGGCAATATCGGATTGAAAACAAAAGAATGTGCTATTGCCAAATACGATGTCCGACCATGACTGGCCATCATCTTTACTCAGAGTTATGAGATTTTGATTTGCCACATAGATCTTACCGGACGTTGTCGGATCGAAAACAATACCAGACGTTGAATTGAAGAAATTATTTTGGGCTCCGCCAAAGGGGGTTTTTGTAATGGGTCTCCAACTGACGCCACCATCCGTGCTCTTTTGAAGACCAGAGTTGCTGCCTACAAACATCGTACCCTGATGAAACGGGTCGAAGGCCAATATTTTGCCGCCGGTGGGTAATGAAGCCCACGTTAAACCTCCATCGAGGCTCTTAAGCAGTCCTCCGCTAGAGAGAACAAACACGGAGTTCGTAAAAGGATCAAAGGCAATTTGCGCTGCCTGGTCGCCCTGGATGCCTTCGGTTAAAAACTGCCAGGTTTGCCCGCCATCCGTACTCTTGAAGAGCCCAGCAAGCGTGGAAGTGTAAATCGTATTCGGATTCGAAGGATCGACACCCGTCACTAATCCGCGGTTTCCAAATGCTCCATGGTTAGCAGGAGTCCAATCAGCACCGTTGTCTGTGCTCTTGAAAATTCCGTCGTTCGTGGCGGCATACAATCCTGGCGGCTGAGCTTTATCGAATGCCAAAGCATTGACCGCTATAGAAGCAGGCAAACCGGCCCCAAACGGCGCCCAGGTATTGCCTCCATCGGTGCTTCTGAAGAGACCGGCGGGTTTATTCGACGTAAATTGAAAGCTGTTAGGCCCTGTGCCGGCGTAGAGAGTTGAATTAGTTGTTGGATCAATCAGCAGAACTTGAACGTTGGTTTCAGCCAAGCCGTTATTAACAGCGGCCCACGTTATTCCTCCGTCCATACTTCTAAAGATACCAACGCTCGTTCCGGCATAGAGTGTTTGAGTGTTTGACCGATCGATCACGATACTGTCCACAGACATCGCCGTTGGCAGCGAACCAGTAACGTTTTGCCAGTTGTTGCCTCCATTCGTGCTCTTATACATTCTTCCCGCGGAAACTGGCCCTGAAGTAGACGAAGTTCCGGCGTACAGAACGTTACTATTGATTGGATCAACCGCTACGGTTCTGACCGATCCATTGATACCGTTGTCAAAAGGAATGCAACTGTTCCCGCCATCGGAGCTCTTTAATACACCAGCGGAAGTGCTGACGTACAACACCAACGAATTCGACGGGTCGCCGGTAAGTGCGCCTGTCGGTCCCGAGAATCCGGTGCAAGCTGGATGCCAAGTACTTCCAGCATCTATGCTCTTATAAACTCCCCCGCTTCCACTAAGATAGATTGTTGTCGGATTGGTCTGTATCGGAAGAAGAGATATTATCGAGCCACCAAGAAAATCATTCGCCGATGAAGCCCAGGTTGCTCCGCTATCAGCCGTCTTGAAAAATCCTCCCAAAGTTGTAGAGGCATAAGCGATGCTTGAATTGGATGGATCTGTGGCTATTGCCGCGAAATTCCCACCCTCTGGTCCCAAATTGTTCCAGCAGCCGGCTGTATTTTGCACGTTCACAGAAACATTATGGCTGACAATTGTCGAGTTGAATGCCTTATCGAACGCAACGGCAGTGATCGAGAGTGGTCGCCCGCAAGAATTGTCAAGTGTTGCGCTATAGGTATTCCCGGTGACTGTCGCTCGGAGACCGTTGACGGTTACGGTGAATATTCCGCTTCCGCTATCGCTCACGGTTCCAGTGACTGTCACTGTACTGCCCGTCGTGCTTCCTTCAGCCGGACTGTCAATGGTTAGAGAAGGAGGGGTTCGGTCGATTATAACTGTTACTGTCACAGGAGAACTGGTATTGCCAGCGTTGTCCGTGGCCGTCACGGAAATTACAAATGGACCCTCGTTGTCTGCAGAAACTACCGCGGAGAACACACCAGAAATAATGTCGTAGCTTGCGGTAGTCCCATTAACGGAAACTGATGCAACTCCACTTAAAGAGTCGCTGGCCGTCCCGCTGACGAATATATTCTTGGCCGCCATAGCGAAATTCGCGGCTGGCGTCGCTACAGTTACTGTTGGCGCCGTTGTATCGACCGGCAATTGAATCAGGGAAATTCCACTGTTATTTGTCGCCGCATAGACAGTTTTTGGATAAGCCAGGTCCTGCAACAGCGCATTAATCTTGGAACTGCTGCCTACAGCGGCGGCCAATGTAGTCCAGTTGGAACCGCCATTATTGCTGATAAAGACACCTGCCGCAGCGCCGATAGTAGAAAAAAAGGTGTTTGTACCGGCATACACAACATTGTTGTTTGAGGAATCAATAGCGACAGACCATATCTGAGTTCCGCCCAAACCTGTAGATAATGTTTTCCAGCTAAGCCCGCCATCGACGCTCTTTCTGACTGAAGCATCGTTTGCCGCATAATAGATCGTTCCCGGAAGAGACGCTGTCATGGCTATGCTTGTTGCCGGTGAGTTAAACGATTGCGGCGAAAGAGCTGACCATGAACTGCCACCAGTTGTTGTCAAAAAAATCCCCGTCGCGGTTCCGGCCATCAGCCTGGTCCGATCATTGGGATCAAATACCAAAGTAAAAATGCTGTTCGACAGCAGGCCATTATTAACTGCAGTCCAGGCTTTCCCCCCGTTGGTGCTCTTAAACACTCCCTGGGATGCCTCAGGCTCGTCGCCATTTACCCCAATATAAACAGTGTTCAGATCAAACGGATTCACCACCACCGCCTGTGGAATCGATTCTAAAACACCGTTCGATGCTTTCAAAATCAGTCCATTGTTGACCAACGTCCATAACTGACCCGCGTTATTGCTCACGAACATTCCATCAAGCGTGGCCGCATATATCGTCTGTGGATTAGATGGCGAAACAGCTACTGCGAAAATATCAACGCTCGACAGGCCAGTGTTCAGAAACTCCCAGGTCGAGCCATTGTTTGGGCTGTGCGCAACTCCGTGATCTGTTGCAGCATAAATATCAGGAGAGGTTTGCGACGCACGACTGAAACCTTGAACGTTTAACGCGTTTATCCCGTTGCTCGCCATCGCCCAACTAGAGCCACCGTTCGTGCTTTTGAATACTCCTGCTCCTGTCGCAGCATATACAATCGAGCTGTTCGTTGGATCGACTACGATTCCATTAATATTAAGGTCCGAGAGCCCTGAATTCATTTGGACCAGACCTGATCCGTTCTGGACGCTTTTGTAAACGCCATCGGCGCTCTGGTCTGCCAGGTATATTGACGATGAGTGTAATGGGTCGACCACTATTAACTGTATTCGACTGGCAGTCTGAGCGTTTGCGACCTGCCCCCATGTACCTCCTGCATTTTGCGTTGCGAACAATTGCTCGAAACCGCCTGCGTAAAGTGTACCACCGTTGGTTGGGTCTATGGCGATCGCCGATATTTCATTACTGCCTAATCCGGCGCCTGCGGAAGTCCAGGATTGTCCTCCATCGGCGGTTTTAACCATCAGGCCACTAAGGCTCGCGTACAGAGTTCCGGAATTGATTGGATCTGCTACCAAAGAGAGAATTTCTACTGAACTGGGTATTCCAATTCTATTAGAAAGCAATTGCCAGCTCGCACCCTGGTCAATCGACTTATACAGACCCCTATCTGTTCCTGCAAAAAGCGCATGACTGGCTTTATCAATCGCAATTACTATCACCGTTCTGTTTTCAATACCCGTGTTTGCTGCAGCCCACGTAATTCCGCCATCCGTGCTTTTGTACATTCCACGCATCGGAGTACCGAAATAAATGGTCTGAGAGTTGGATGGGTCTACGGCTATAGGCTGAGCGCTTGTGAAGAACAGCGGGGGCAGTCCCTGATTCGAGGCCTGCCAGTTTGCGCCGCCATCTACCGTTTTGTAAATCCTTCCAATCGAATCCACGGTATAAAGCGTGCTCGCGTGATTCGGATCTATTGCTAAGCCGAACGTGCCACCGCCGAAAGGTCCGGAACTGTTGAGGCAGGCGGTCGAGGACGCGGAACCGGTTATAATAACGTGGCGGCTCGTCGTAGCTGAGTTACCCGCATTATCTGTCGCAATCGCTGTTAAGATTGTATCGCCGCCATTGCAGGAGTTAGCAACAGTTGTTGTAAAGGAGTTTCCGTTAAGAGATGCGAGAACGTGGTTTACTGCAACTGATGCCACGCCGCTGCCAGTATCGCTAACTGTCCCGGTTACCGTAATGGAACCCGTTAATGTTTGCCCCGCAACAGGCGTAGTGATGCTTATAGTTGGGGCGGTCGTATCAATATTTATCGTCGAGGTTACCGGTGCACTAACATTCCCTGCTATATCCGTCGCAGTAACGGAAATTGTAAACGGACCATCGCTTCCGGAAACAACAACAGCGGAAAACACTCCGGTTGTGCGATCTAAGGTTGCCGAACTCCCATTGACAGAGACTGAGATGACTCCGCTTCCTGCTGAATCATCAATCGCCGTACCGGTCACAAAAATACTTCGTGTGTTGCTTAATTGGCCGACGCGCGGTGCAGTGATATTCACCGATGGAGGCGTTGCATCCGGGGGAATCACGGCTCTCAAAACACTCTCATTAAAAGTACCGATGTAGATGGTGTTAGGTGCAGATGGAACGATCGCAAGGGTGCTGACACCACCTTGCACAGGAATGATTTGATTCCAGGTGAAATCACCGTTCAGGCTCTTATAGACGCCGTCGCCCGCTCCTGCATAAAGCACGTTAGAAAGAAGCGGATCGAACGCTATGCAGTTGGTGTTAGCAGACCCAAATTGCGTAGGCAGCCCCGCACTGACGCCCGTGAAGGTCTTCCCGCCATCAGTGGTCTTTGTCACGGATCCCCGGCCTATAAAATATATTATTTGTGAGTTATGAGGATCGATCGCGATAGAATCCACAGGAAAATTATTTAAGGTGGAAATCAATATCCACGTCGTTCCGCCATCAGTACTTTTATATAGCCCCTGCGAAACCGTTCCTGCATAGATAGTATTCGTCGACGATGGGTCAATCGCGATCGAAAGTATCGCGTCGGCATTCTGGAAGAATCCTTGGGTTAGCCGGATCCAACTTGCGCCTGCGTCCGTACTTTTAAAGAGTCCCATGACACGCGACCCAGCAAATACTATCGATGTGTTCGAAGGATCGATTGCTATGGTTTGCGCATTGAGCGCAGTGAAACCGTTGTTTATGCTAGTCCAGCTTTCGCCTCCATCCGTGGTTTTTGACAGTCCGCCGTCAGTTGCGGCATAAATTATAGAGGTGTTTTTTGGGTCCATCGCGAATGCGTTAACAAAAAGGCCTCCGAGTCCATTGTTTGCAGCCTGCCAGTTAGTTCCGCCGTCCACACTCTTAAAGGCCCCGGCTCCGAACGAGCCCGCATATACTGTATTTGAATTATTTTGATCTAAAACAAGTGACCTAATACTGAGCAGATTAAGCCCATTATCAACGCCAGACCAGTTGTTGCCACTATTCGTGCTTTTGAAGACACCTACCGGACCGCTGACGTAAACAGTGCCGGCATTGACTGGATCTGCGACCAACAGCGTCACCGCTGAGCTACCAATCCCATTGAGTGACTGTGTCCATAAAGCGCCACCGTTAGACGTCTCAAATACCTTGCCATCACCCGTGGTTACATAAAGCAAAGAGGGATTTAAAGGATCAATTGCGATGGCTCCAAGGAAATCAGATTGCGGAAGCCCATTGCTGCTTAAACCCCAGTTCAGCCCACCATTTGAACTCTTATATACCCCAGCCAAGGTGGCTACGTAGAGGTTATTCGGATTTGCACGATCAACAACAATCCCTGTTAGGAGCAGATTGGCCGGAATGCCGACAGAAAAGGACACCCAGTTCGCTCCTCCATTGGTGGTCTTGAATACACCCGCAGAAGTGGCTGCGTAGATAGTAGCTGTGTTCGTTGGATCAAATGCAAACTGAGAGACAGTGTTTGTCGATAGTGGAGTCGTACGGACCTGAATCCAGGTCTTGCCGCCATCCGCACTCGTGTAAACGCCGTTGGCCGATGTTCCCAGGAACATGTTGTTCAAGTTGACAGGATCCATTGAAAAGGTTATAGCGCCAGCTTGAATTCTCGCTGTGTTCACTACGTTCCAGGTTCTGCCGGCATCTGTACTCTTATAAATGAAGGTGCCTGGCTCGCCGAAGTTATCATCAACCGCAGCATAGACGTTGTTTGAATTTAATGGATCAACAATCATGGACACAATCACAAGAGTTTGATCTCCAGGCAAAACGATCGTTCCAAAAAGAGCCCAATTAGCACCGCCGTCCAGACTCTTGTAAACCTTTGTACGTGCACCCGCATAAAGCGTCAGCGGCGTCGTTGGGTCAATGGTCAGACAATTTATCTGCCCGCCTCCTGGACCAAGACTGGTAATCGTGGGACCCTGTGCCTTAGTAATCTTGATTCCGGACTGAAGCATTAAAACCAAAAATATTATGATGACGGTTAAAAGAAGCCCTCGGAATTTCATGGTATTCCCTTTTCTAAGGTTACAACTATGCCTGTCGTAAAATATAGGCCTGACAATATATCTATAACGTTCGATTACTTAGCCTTCAAAGACTTGGCTCTTGTCTCGATCTTTTCAGCGTCGCTTATGCGCTTCATTCGTCGCAAAAGGCCGGCGTAATTTTCAATCGCTGTGGCCAACTCCTGGTTACCGACCGGAGTCACCTTTTTGCGAATGTCTATAACTCGCTTGTACAAAGGCTCCGCTTGTTCGTATTTCTTTGGAGATCGTAAATGATCGCAAGCGTCGTCAGGTTGTTCACCAAATCAATGCTGTCCGTTCCTCTTAACTTTTCCAAAATAGATATGGACCTCAACATCAACGGTTCTGCATCAGCGAAATAGGTTTCGGCCTCGGAATACTTCTTCCAGGAAAAATAAACCGTGCCCAAAAGTCGAGGCCTGGCGCTGGTTTTTTACTCCGAATTTCTGCGCCTCGGTTACGGCCTCCAATAACAATTTTTCGGCCGTAGGAAAGTCGCGTTGTTGAGATGCACGGTTACCGTCTGTTGACAACTTCTCCCATTTCGATGATTGAGTGTTGACGAACGAGGCCAAACACAGGCCTGCGATAACAACGGCCCAGAACATATTCTTCATATAGAAAGCCTCTTTTTGTTCACACAACCGAAACGTATCCAGATGATATTTATTAGTATCTATAAGACGTAGGAAGCCTGAGATCTTGCCGACGAATTAATGCTAAGAGTTCCTTTTGAAAACCGAAACGAGAAGCCGCATTATAACAAAAAATTCAATTAACGAAATCGTATTGATTGATAACTTTCCTCAGATATGGCATATCTCGAACGGCTCTAACCTCCAAATGAAATTGTTAACATCGGATTTACCTGCCAGCCAACTTTAGGCGGGACAGGCTGACAATTGAACTTAAGCGGCGGTCAATATTAACACGCAATCAAACAGGAGCGAAACAAATGATGATTTTAGCTTCAGATGGCGGCGGCATCCTTCAGGACATGTTCCATCTGGCTATTCCAGTGGCCGAAAAGATGCTGCGCCCAATAGTTGTGTACGTCTTCCTGGTCATTCTCTTGCGCGTATTCGGTAAGCGAGAGCTGGCACAGCTTAATCCTTTTGATCTGGTCGTTTTGCTCTCCCTTTCGAATACCGTGCAAAACGCCATCATCGGCGATGATAATTCGGTAACCGGGGGTCTGATCGGCGCGGCTACACTTCTGACTATGAACTACTTCGTAGTGCGCTTTCTGTTCAGGCACCGGCGATTGGATGAAGTCCTCGAAGGCTCACCAACAACGTTAATTAAAGAAGGCAAGGTCGATCAGCAGGCTCTGGCGAAAGAGTTGTTGACGGAATCAGAACTCAGAACAGTAGCACATCGCCAGGGGTTTTCAGACCTGGATGATATCGACAGTTGCACCATCGAGCCCGGCGGAACTTTCTTTATCAAAAGCAAAACCCCGCCAGCCGACGAAAGGCAGCATTTCGAAATCCTGGGCCGCCTGGATCAATTGAGCGCGATGATCGAGGAATTGCGAGCGAGCATAAAAAACGATGCTCACAAAAACGCATAGAAAGCCAGCGTTGAGGTAGATCGATCGGAAGCCGCTATGGCCGAGCCTCGACTGTGGCCTTTCTTTCTAATTTGCCCCAGCCGACGATCGCGCCGCGGATTGCGAAATAGACTGACTTAATCATCACGTAGTACATGATCTGGCGATAACAGAATCGTTGCAGAAACAGCCACGCCAGCAGCCCCCAGGATTCGCGCTTTTCCATCATGAACGCGAAGGCCGCGCCTATCCAGTCAATCGCCAGGAACAGGCAGTAGTAGAAAAGCACTTGTTCAAAGTTGCCGCTTGAATATTCAGGCGAAGCAATTTTCTCAAGGATTGCGCGGACGCCTAAATAAATAAGAGTCAAGTCCATTATTGGCGAGATCAGTGGAAACAGAACCTGAAAGACCCACACGTTAGGCATTGCAACAAATCCCAGTGCGCCATATTTAGGATTGAATAAGGCGTTTCGGTGCTTCCACATACATTGCAAAGTTCCGTACGACCATCGAAACCGTTGCTTGGCTAATGCTCTGGCAGTATCCGGCGCTTCGGTCCACGCAACGGCATTTTCCTCATATCCAATCTTGTAACCGAGCTTCCTGACCTTGAGCGTTAAATCCTGATCCTCAGCCAGCGTGTCGGAGGCAAATCCGTCGGCTTGTTCGAGCAAGTCACGTCGCCAGGCGCCCACAGCCCCGGGCACGACTGTAATGCAATTCAGACTCGCGAAAGCGCGTCGATCCATATTTTGCGAAGTGATGTACTCAAGCGCCTGCCAGCGCGTTAAGAGGTTGATCCGATTTCCGACCTTGGCGTTGCCGGCAATTGCTCCGATGTGCTTGTCGTAAAATCGATGGGCCAGCGCGCCAATTGTTTCAGGCGTGAAGATTGTGTCCGCATCCAGCGCGACGATCACCGCGCCTTTGCAGCGTTTCAATCCGTAATTTAAAGCCTCTGCTTTGCCCGCATTTTCCTTGGTAAAGAGCTGTACACGCGGGTCATTGCCAAATCGCTCCCGAACGACTTCACTTGTCTTATCAGGCGATCCATCATCGACAACAATGATTTCGAAATGCTGGTAGGTCGAGGCCAAAAGGCTCTCAATCGTGCTGGCAATCACCTTCTCTTCGTTGTAGGCGGGAACAATGATGGACACGAACGGGTTATAGTCGATTCCTGCATGTGTTGCATCGCGTTTCCGCGATCGCATCCACTGCGCTAACGCCAGAGACCCGATAAATAAAAGTCGCCCGATGCCCAGAACGATGCCAATCCAGAAGATCCAGTGGAGTATCCAGCCGATGATGGATACAACGTAGATCGTAATCGCATTCGAACGCGCAAACACGTTCTGATTCGGTGACAGCGGCGGCATCGCCTGATCTCTGCTCATCCCGGCCAATTCTGAAGCGGTGACAAAACGAAATCCGCGCGCGCGCAATTGATCGATTATCAAGGGGAGCGCCTCGACCGTCTGCTCCCGATCACCGCCAGAATCATGCAATAGGATAATCTGTCCACGGCGTTCAGGATCCGGATCAGTGACGCTTGCAATTGTCTTGTTTACTATCGCATCGACGCCGGGGCGTTTCCAGTCTTCGGCGTCGGCTCTTAATCCGACGATGATATAGCCCAGGTCTTTTGCGATAACGGCCGGCTCGACTTCGTCGGGAGTTGACGGCTCTGCATCTCCAAAATATGGCGGTCGGAAAAGAATGGTTGATCGGCCGGTAACAGATTCGATCAATCTTTGTGTGGTCGTCAATTCCAGATCGGTGACCAGCTTCATGACCGGTTTTGGAATCTCGCCCAGGTTTGGATGAGTGAACGTATGATTACCGATGTCGTTGCCTTCGGCCAGGGTGCGACGTAACAGTTCCGGATGATCTTCGCCGTTTCTGCCAATTATAAAAAACGTCGCGTGGACGTTTTTCTCCTTCAGGATATCCAGAATCTTTGGCGTCCAGATGGGATCTGGACCATCATCAAACGTAAGAGCGACTTCGCCGGGGCGATAATCCGTTCGACGTACAACATACGATGAGGGAACCTTGGTGTATAGCTCGCTTGAAATAAATCCCGTGTCAGGATCAATCTTGATATCCCGAGCGCCATCCTGCGGCGGATCAACCTGAAGGATCTCTCCATCACCTTCAAAGTCGACGTCGTATCCGGACTTAATCTCGCCTAAGTTCGAAGGAGCGTTGTCCATCTGCGCCGATCCAAAAATGGACCAAAGAGATGGATCTTCAGATCCAAGGCGCCATAACGCGAATCCACTCGGGTTATAAGCACGCGCTGCTTTTATCTGGTTATATGCAGTAACCGCATCTAAAAACCAAACAGTGTGCTGTGATCCATCTTCCTCGATATATGAGAAATGAGGATTTAGTCCCGGCTGATCGAAATGCAATTCATCCAGTGAATCCAGCGAATCGCGCGCCGACAGGATCGCGGCCTGAAACGTCACTTCGTTTGTGTCTCCACCCTTTACCCAATCGTAACCGTATCCGCCGATGTTGATGATAGTTTTGTTAGCAGGCAGGACTCGCATTCGCTCTGCCAGCTTTGACTGAAACCAATCCAGACCTGCAATATCACCTGGTTGACTGGTAGTCCAGTGCTGGTCGTATGCCATCAACATAACGTAATCCAGGTTCGACACATACGCGGCGTAGTTCCAGCTGGGATCATCAAATGGCAGGTTCTGCGTGACGATCCAACCATGGGGCTGAAAATCGCTGTGAAGCTCCTTAATAAAAGCAAGCAGATTATCTTGCGATTCGGCAGGGACTTCTTCGAAATCAAGACAGATTCCACCAAAAGAGTTTTCCTGAACAAACTGAGTCAATGCATTCGCGAGTCGCGTTCGTGAAGCAGCATCCGCAATCGATCGCGACAAAAGGCCGGGATCAAAGACGCCTTCCGTTGAATTATGGATCATGGGAAGGATCGGAGTCTTCGGGCTGACGCGTCGCATTAAATCCAGAGCCTTTGGATCAACCTCGCGTATCAACGGATCGGGTCCGTCCTGCATGCGCAGCCATTCAGGTATTACCCAGTCAAGCTGTCCGAGGTTGCGCTTTAAAGATTCATAACTCGAATCGTCCCAATTTACGTAAAAACCTATTGAGAGCGGTTTGGTCTGGGTATTACCGACCGGTATCGTGACAGCAGGAGGCGGAGCCGTTACCTTGATCTGAGAGGGCCTTCTTGCGGGCGGTACTCTTGTCTTTGATAAAACCTGTGTCAGGGCGTTTTTAGACCTCTCTATCTTCTGCTTGCCGGGCGGCACTGGCTTCGGCGGCAGCTGAGGCTTTGCATCAGGAATAGACGGCAGACCCGCAATTGGTCGCAAATTAACCTTTGGAAAGAACGGGTTTACCAGAACACTTGAGATGGCGATCAAAACCAGCACCGTACTGATGCTGCCAATAATGAAGCTAGCGCGTTTGGTGCGCTTGCTTCTAACTCCTCTTGGATCGTAGAAGACTGGCTGGTTTCTGTCCTGCAACGAAACTCACTCTCCTGGAATCGAGCCAACTCAGAAAATACATTATCACTTTTGGAGAGACAAGATAGAACGAACTATTGACCTATCGAGTATGGTTTCAAATTTTCGCGAGCAGGATGTTTCAGAGTCTCGTTCGCGAGGGTTTTCCGGAGTGTTATTAGACCGGCTGTTTACAGCTTGTCATTACCCAAATTCGTCCAACTTACGAGATAGTTGCAGAATTACCCGCAGGACAATCAGTTGATAGGCGGGGTAAAGCGCCTTAAAAAAGCTTGCAATCTCGCTGTTCTCAGCGCCCGGAGGAAACATTATTTCGGTCGAAATTTCGGTCGAAATCCAAGCAGGGCGACTCGTGGAAATATCGGAATCAAACAGATGTTACTTTGCCGAATAGCATGTCGACGGATGAGGAACAATTGTTACCCGCGCGGGGTCAAACGATTTAAATTGAACAGAATTTTCATCGCAATAGTTACGATATTTCATTCCGACGGATTGGCAGTGGAATTGCAAGCTTGGTAAAATGAATATATAGTTGAGCAGAGGCGCGAAGCGACAAGAGGTTATGGAAGATCCATATCGCGTGCTCGGAATTCCCCGCACGGCAAGTCAAAAAGAGATTAAATCGGCTTACCGGAAACTGGCACGGACCCGGCATCCGGACGTAAGTTTGCGCCCAAAAGCCAACCAGGAATTTTCAATAATTACAGAAGCTTATAGGATACTGAGTGATCCAAATCTTCGCTCGCGCTATGACCGGGGCGAGGTACTGCGCGACGAAGTAGCCGAACGACTGGCAAGAGCGAGACGTGAGAACGAGCATGTAAGGAGAGAAGTCGAGCGATTCAGGCAGGATGTTAACACGCGCGCTCCGGCGGTCGTTATTGTGACCACTTTGTTCTTGTCTACTTTCATAACCGCGGTTGCTCAGCCCGTACTGGGGCTCGATTCAACAGGCTATATTGCGTTAAGTGTTCTAGCGGTCTGCGGAACTTTTTATATGGTGGTAACCTTAAGGAGTTCTTTCGAGAAGTATACCTACAGACCGCGAGTTCCCTCTATAAAAGAGTACGAAGCTCCGATTCAGCCTTATTCAAGAGGGGCGGCGGTGGCGTTTATAATTGTCGGATACGGGCTTTCGTTAGCGCTGGGATCACTTGTCGGTGATCTTATAGACATATCTTCGTTGTTGAATTTTGACCGTGGTTCAATCACCGGCATCTTTCTCTTTCCACCGATCGCGGTTATGATCGTCGATGGTATGCGTCGATTGAATTACCGATCATAGCCTTCCACTACGAATCCTTATACAAATTATCACGATTCTTCCACATATTCCGGCCAAATGAATAAAGAGTTGCTTTCCCGGGCCGCCATTGTTGTGGTAGACTTCCCTTGCCCAAATTTACTTACAAAAACTGAGGAAGTACATGAGCATATCTGAAGGCAGGATTATGCAATTGGCACTTGCGCGTCTGGAGTCATTAAGAGGCACTCTTGATGCCCAGATAGCCCAGCTAAAAGGCGATATCCGAAGCAGTAGAACTCAGAGCAAAGGCGCGCCTGAAAACGAGGCAATAAGCGGTAACCGTGGTGAAATTTCCGCAGCGGCGGCAGCCAGACCAAAACGCAGAATGACGATTGAGCAACGAAACGCAATATCGGAAAAGATGAAAATTCGCTGGGCCGAGCGGAAACAGGTGGCGGGTAACGGTAACACGGCTGTCGACCCAGAGAGGCTGAAGCCTCGTTTAATCAAGGCAAATCGTCCGGCAATGATGCCGTAAGGTCTTAGTTGCCGTCCGGGTCAGAGCAATAGAGGTGAGGGGACACCACCATCCCTAAAGAACGTGCGTTTCAAGGGCCAGGGCAACTCCGTCTTCATCGTTTGTTGCGGTTTCGGTAAATCCGAGCGATTTTAGTCCTGGCTCAGCATTCCCCATTATTATCCCCAGTCCGGCGTACTTCAGCATCTCAACATCGTTAAAATTGTCCCCGATTGCCAGCACTTGCTCTCTTGGAATAGCTAGCGAACGAGCCAGTGCTGCTACGCCGTGCCCTTTTGAGCAGACGGGATTGAGAAGGTCCAGAATGGTCATGTCAGCCTCCCTGTAAGTCGTCCATTGCCGCCTGGCTTCGTTCCCTATCTCTCGTTCAATCAGGCTGCTCAGATCTTCCATCTTCTGAACCGTACCCGTATACATCACTTGTATAACGTCAGTGAGTTGGTAATCCAGCAGATCGTTTACGACCTCCAACGAAAGACCATATTCTTTTACATAGTTGACATAGTTATTAAGTCGAGGGTTCCGCTCGAGCGAGCGCTTCTCAACCACGACTTTGCCCAGGCCCACGGGATCTTCACAAAGAATAAAGTCGACATTCTGCTTGTGACCGATGTCGATCAATTGATGGGCAATGCTCGTCAGCAGCGGATGGTAATCAATTACATCGAGCGTGGCCGCGTCTTTTGTCAGGGCTCCATTATGCGATATCAGCGGAGACTGAAGTCCCAGTTCCAGGGACAGCAATCTGGCCGAAGCGAATCGCCGACCTGTTACCAGAGATACCGTTGCGCCGTTTGCAATCGCGCTGTTCAGCGCTTTGCGAGTTCGTTCGGTAACTTCGCGCGTTGAATTCAGCAGTGTGCCATCTATATCCAGAGCGACAAGTCTGTAGTTCATATCCTGGCAGCGCAGGCGTCCAGCGTGCATACCTCCTATCAGCGTATCGTTTACATTGTTTACCCAGAATCTTTAAAAACACAAGGCAAGCGAGACACTGGCGCTGCCGGGCGTAATTTTACAAATACGTTAATTGACTCTGCCGTCCTTAATAAATTAATATGCGCCCATGCCAAACATAGAGAAACACCCGGCCGGTTCATTCTGCTGGATTGAGCTCGGCACAACTGACCAAAACGCAGCGAAGAGCTTTTACAGCTCTGTATTCGGATGGGAAGTCAACGATTTCCCAATGGGACCAAACGAATTCTACACAATGTTCAAACTAGAGGGCCGCGATGCTGCCGCCTGTTACACATTGAGACCGGATCAGAAAGAGCACGGAGTTCCCGCGCACTGGATGATCTATGTTTGCGTCGACAACGCGGACGAGAGTTTGAATAAAGCTAAAGATCTGGGCGCCAATGTTCTGGCGGGACCCTTTGACGTGTACGATTTTGGCCGGATGGCCGTATTACAGGATCCCACGGGAGCCGTATTTTCAATCTGGCAGCCGAAGAGCCACATCGGTACCGGCATCAATGGCGTTGACGGCACGATGTGCTGGGCTGATCTGAGCACCGACGACATTGACCGCGCTAAACAGTTTTATTCGGCGCTTTTCGGATGGAAGATTGAAGCAGGCGAAAATGATCCTTCCGGCTACCTTCACATACAGAACGGCGAAGCATTCATCGGCGGCGTTCCGCCGAGCCAGCATCGTCAGCCAGGAGTTCCTCCACACTGGATGGCCTATTTCCTGACGTCGAATTGTGATGCCACGGCCGACAAGGCAAAGTCTGGCGGCGCAAATGTCTATTTAGCTCCAATGACAATGGAAGGCGTCGGCAGAATGGCGGTTCTGGCCGACCCGCAGGGAGCGGTGTTTGCGCTCTTCCAGCCCGCGCACTGAGATCGCGGACGACCAGTCTGAGACAAAGAAGAGCATAGGACGCTGGTGACGCGGCTCAAGCGGATTTTCATGGATTCAGGTCCGTCGTAATCCGTCGCATCCGTAAGATCCGCGTCCGTTGCTCTTTTCCTCCACTTCTTTTCGCAAATTCGGCGCGTACCGCATAGTTATCGCGATTTTACTTTTTCTCTCCCAACGGTTACGATCATCATTTCTTCTTATTAATTCAAATCGGGATTTTATAAGGAAAGGTCGCAATGAACGTTACTCATCTTCAGTGTTCAAAATGTGGGACAACTTATGAGCCGGGACGGCTTTATAATCTGTGCAAGGAATGCGGAAAACCGTTGCTGGTTATTTATGATCTGAAAAAAGCATCACAGGAACTGGATAGAAAATCTTTGTCGGGAAGAACGCCAACTCTGTGGCGTTACAAAGAGGTTTTGCCCGTCACGAACCCTGAAAATGCAATCTGCCTCGGCGAAGGATTCACTCCTCTCACGCACGTAAAGCGGCTCGGCGAAAAGCTAGGAATGAAAAACCTTTTCATAAAAGACGAATCGTTGAACCCGACGGGATCATTCAAGGCCCGAGGACTATGCATGGCCGTTTCCATGGCAAAGGAATTAGGAGTAAAAAAACTTGCCATTCCGTCTGCCGGAAATGCCGCAGGCGCTCTTGCCGCCTACGCAGCGTGCGCGGGCTTGGAATCATTCATCTTCATGCCGAAGGATGTTCCAGAGGCAAATCGCGTCGAGTCAGAGCAATGCGGCGCACACGTGACCTTGATTAACGGACTGATTACCGATTGGCAAAGAAGTCGCGGCGAGAAAGGACAAAGAAGGCTGGTTCGATGTTTCGACTTTAAAAGAGCCATATCGCATCGAAGGCAAAAAGACCATGGGTTACGAGGTGGCCGAACAAATGAACTGGACATTGCCAGATGTCATTCTCTATCCAACAGGCGGCGGAACGGGTCTGATCGGGATGTGGAAGGCCTTTGATGAAATGGAAGAGATGGGCTGGATCGGATCAAAGCGCCCACGAATGGTCACGGTTCAATCTGACGGCTGTGCTCCAATCGTTCGGGCATTCGAGCAGGGACTGGACGAAGCGCCGGAATTTGAAAATGCCCATACGGTGGCTGCCGGTCTAAGGGTTCCAAAAGCAATCGGCGACTTCATAATGCTGAACATTCTTCGCAAGAGCGGCGGAGCTGCAGTTGGTGTTCCTGACTCTGAAATCATGGCGGCGGTGACAGAGATTGGTTCCGCCGAGGGAATATTCACGGCTCCGGAAGGCGCCGCCTGTCTGGCGGTTCTGCGCCGATTGATCGAGCAAGGCAAAGTTGATCGAGGCGAAACGGTGGTCCTCTTCAATACCGGATCAGGAACAAAGTACATGGAAGCGTTCCGGGGTTGATGAGAGACACAGACGAAGAAAAAATGGGGATAAGGATTCACGATTCGGTAAAAGTTCGCTCCGAACACCGACCACTATTTCGTTGCCGTTTTCCGTAAAGATTCGTAAGTTTTTAAGTGAGCGCGCTCTTCGTCGCGAAGTTGCTCGAACATCTTCTTTGCGCTCCGGTTCTTCGTCTTTTTGGCGTCAGTCGAGAGTTCTTTTTCGCTATTATCTTCGGCTTTGACCAGATGATCGAGGACGTCCTTTTCTGATTCGAGCCAGTTATAGTTCTTTTTAATCTGTTTTATATCGTCTGACTTGCCGCCCAGTTGATCCAGCATGCTCAAAAGCGTCTCTGCATGTTTTTTATGATCTTCGTAAAATTGCTGAACGCGGCTTTGGGTTTCGCCTTTAAGGTAAGGCGTACTCAGGGCAGCTTCATAAGTGGAAACGGCCAAGAGCTCAACCTGGTAGGCGCTCCTGGTGTAGTTTATTGTATCGATCAGCGTTTCAGTACTGTTGCCTCCTGGCCTTGGCAATGGAAGCCTTTGGCCAAATGCGGTTACACTGACAAGAAACGCCAGAACCAGGGCAGAGGCCGAGGACTTCAGCCGCTGCAAAGGACGATGATTAGTTTCCGGAACGAACAGTCTTATTTTCATCTATAGTCCAGTCGATTGGAATTTAAAAAGACTCGTCTCAGTACGCGACCCATTATAAGCCAGGTCTGAACTATAGATGCATGAACAAGCTAATTAGATGGACGTTTTATCGGTTCGTGTCAGATGATCCAGTTTTCCATCTGTATTCCGCGAATGTGTTCGTATCGACGCATTGAATTAGAAACCAGAATCAAACCATATCGCAAAGCCATACAACCAACCAGAAGACTTGCTTCGTCGATTTGATGCCCATTGCGCCGCAGATCCGCTTTGATGCGGCCCGCGATCTCGGCCGTCTCTCTGTCGCCCGAAAGGATTTGCAGGCAGTTGGCAAAGTCACTGACTTTCTTTAGATTTTCGTTCGTCCTGTTCGTGCTATAAACACTGAAGTACAACTCGGCAATTGTAATGAAAGACGTTGCCAGCTCAGCATCCTTTAGCGGCAACGTCCGCGCAACGACATTCGGATGGCCGGCCAAGAACGCCAGGCACGTGTCGGCATCCAGCAGGTATTTCACTTAGTCTTTACCCCCAGAGTTAAATTTCGATTATGCTTGTTTTGTCCGTATAAAGAATATCAGCAGACCTTTTCTTCGACCAGAGGCTGACGCATTTCGATTATCAACCTGCGCATTTCTTCGACATCGTCCTGAAGCAGCACACCAGCATAATCGGCAAGGCGGTTTTTGGCCACGAGTGTAACCATGACTTCCGCGCCGTCGGGGATACGCGCGTCATTTTCGAAAACAACTATGCTACCCTTGATTCGTCCTCGATAATTCATCAGCTAAACCTCCAACATTCAATCCAGGGGATAATTCACTGTTTGGATCAGTACGGTCGATTTGGCTCAGTCAATTATTAACAGCAGGAGCATTTGAAGTCTAGTTGATGATGTTGGATAAATCCGGCCGTGATGGCAAATCGGAAAATAACAGACTTCAGCATAGAAGGTTATGCGGCCAGGGGAGAAGGGCCACACAAACCGCCAGGCGGAAAGCTCCTCGGACTCACAAAAAAGAGAGTCCAAACTGTACCTCGTAGTTATCGATGAAAAAGCACGGAAAGATTACCGTAAAGATATCATCGTCGAGGGATTTTTCCGATCTCCGGCTTACCGGCAGGTCAGGAGGAAAAAACTGGTTGTATAAAGACCATCTGGGGAGAGGGCTTTAAAATAATTTGGCGGGAGTTTCCGATTGACTCGGACGCTCCCGCCGTTCTTAGTAAACTACTATTGGGAGAACCAATCCAACCTTACGAGCGGAATAATAAACTAACACCGGCTTGCGGGGAATCAGGCGAAATCCTTATATTCGCATAGGGGTAACCCTAGTTCTGCCCTAGCGCCTAACTGCTTGAGCCGATTCGTGATAGCCGTCACAAATTTGGGATGTTAGATTATCAATGCCTCAGAACTGATAGCCGGCAAAATGCAGCGCGGTTCGGGCAATCCAGTATACGACAAACGCGGCCAGGCCGATTCTACCAAGCTGAGATCGCATAATGACCTGCCCGCAGGCGCTCGCCACACGATCAAACCGCAAAATCGTGAAAAGTGCCCTGAGCCAGGCAAAGACAAAAACAACGTACAAGAATGGTCCAAGCTTGTTGAAATAAAATGCTTTAGCGATGTTTCCCCTGCTGAGCGCGCAAAACGATCGTGTCAAACCGCAGCCGGGGCAATCAAGACCAGTCAGGTTCTTAAAAATGCAAACCGTAAAATGAGGAACGTCGGGCGCGTTGTAAAGAAAGCTGGTCAGGAATACCGCGCTGAGAAGTGTAAAGATGAAGACCTGCGAGCCTTTTTCCGTGTGTGAATACTGGCTCAGCCTGTCGCGGTACGAATTCAATTTCGAAAACAATAACCCCATTTACATTATTTGTACCGGAACCACCTGCGTTTCGCTATCTTTGTGGCGATTGCCAAAGCTTATTTAACTCTGACTGCATCATCGCCAGCGAGACTATACCCAGACCGCAAACACCCAATATGATCGAGATTAGCGGTAAATTATCATTGGTTGGCAGTCCACGTTTTTGCAGCATCTCGTTAATCTGGGTCGGGTACTTGTACATAATATACAATCCCCATATTCCACAGGTTACAATCATCAGCAGAATATCCATTCCAGGATTCGGATCTCCACGGCCAAGATAATCTCTAATATCCTTGCCGACCGCGTAAAACCACACCAAACCATAAATGCCGCAGGTGACCAGTGTGAGAATGATTGAAGTTGCGATTGAACGCTCAAACCCGATTGTGCCGCTTGGCGCTGGAGCATAAGGCAATCCGCTGTTGGCCGGTTGCATTCCCATATTTGGTGGCGGCGTCGACATTCCCGGCTGTTGATAAACACTGGGATAGCTGGCGCCTAAATTCGGATTTGAAGGAGGCTCGGCCGTTGCCGTTAACGTGCCGCCACATTTCGAACAGAATCTACTGGTATCGCGATTTGGTGCGCCACAACTGGGGCAATTCATTTGGCTCATCTCCTTGGCGGTCGCTGCAGTTTGCTTCGCATGATTAATTACAAGGAACAGAATAAAGACCGCGTCCGGGCTAGAATACACAATCGCGCTCTATGACGAAAGAAAAAATCTGATTCCTGGGACGCACGCGTCTGGCGTGCCGAGGTTTAGCTAGGATGCTAACCCAAGTCGCTCCCAACCCTGGCACCCGGACGCGCGCTCCCGGGTTCTTGGCAACATTTCACTCTTACATTATGATGCGATGCTATGAAGAAGGTTCTGAACGCTGGCCAGATGCGCGAAGTGGACCGCCTGACCACCGAACGATACAACATTCCCGGCACACTATTAATGGAAAACGCCGGACAAGCCGTTTTCTCTCTGCTGACGAAATCGTTTGGAGACCCTTCTGACCTTCGGGTCATTGTGGTATGTGGCCGCGGTAATAACGGCGGCGACGGCGCGGTAGTCGCCAGACAACTATGGCAACGCGGCTCGAGCGTCGATCTTTTTCTTCTTGGCGAATTAAACACGACAAAAGGCGACGCTCGCATCAATTTTGAAATCGCACGAAAGCTTTCTGAAGAAGAGAGCAATGATGTTGGACAACTCTCATTCACCGAGGTTAAGACTAGTAATGACTGGCGCACGATCTACAACGTGCTGGAACAGTACGATCTGCTGGTTGATGCAATCCTCGGTACCGGACTGAATCGGCCTGCCGAAGGTTTATACGGAATCATTATCAAAGACCTTGCCGAGTTTTGTCCCATTCCGATCTTGTCAGTCGACTTGCCTTCCGGGCTCAGCGCCGATTCGGCTTTGGCCTTCGATCCGCACATCAAAGCGGATTGTACGGTGACTTTTACCTCTCCAAAGCCGGTCAATGTGCTCTCACCCGCATGTTTTGCAGGTGGAGAGCTAACGATTGCTCCGATTGGGTCGCCGGAAGATTTAATTGAGGCATCCGGATCATCGTTGAATCTCGTGGAAAGGCAGGACATCGCGGCTTATCTGACGCAATCGCGACGCGCCCCCTATTCGCACAAAGGAGCGGTCGGCAATGTCCTGGTGATTGCCGGATCGCGCGGTAAAACGGGAGCGGCGTGCATGACGGCCGAGGCAGTACTCAGATCTGGCGCGGGTCTTGTGACGATTGCTTCTTCGGCATCCGCTCAGGATGTAATTGCTCAAAGAGTGATTCCCGAGGTTATGACCGAACCGTTGGCGGAAACTGATCGAGGCTCGATCTCGCATCAGGCGCTTGAAAGCGCTGTTGAGTTGATGGATAAAGTGGATGTTCTTGCGATTGGCCCCGGACTTTCCTCTGCGGAAGAAAGCACACGCGCGTTTGTTCGCGAAATTATCAACCGTCGGACCGTGCCGGTGATTATAGATGCCGATGGATTGAATTCGTTATCCCCCTGGCCCGGTGAGTTGAAAGGTAGTGACGAGCTTCCGCTGATTCTGACGCCCCACCCTGGCGAGATGTCCAGACTGACCGGTCTTAAAACTTCAGAGATTCAGGAGAGACCAACCGAAATCGCGAGAGATTTTGCTACCGCGCATTCTGTTTTTCTGGTTTTAAAAGAGGCGCGAACAATCATTGCTTCGCCGGACGGTCAGGTGTATGTCAATCCGACCGGCAATAGCGGGATGAGCACGGCAGGAGCAGGAGATGTACTAACTGGAATCATTGCGGGATTGCTGGCGCAAAAGACACAGCTGCACTTAGGGGCAGTGTTATCAAGCGTCTACCTGCATGGATTGGCCGGAAATATTGCAGCGGAGAAATCAGGTGTCCGGTCGTTAATTGCGACTGACATCACCAGAAGTTTAAGCGAAGCGATCTTGACGATCGGTGGTGATAATGAAAAACCATAGACCAGCGGAAGCCCTACCCAATGCCTGAACCAACAACGTTTATCAGCAAATCGCCGGAAGAGACATTTGAATTCGGCTACAAAGTCGGCGAAGAAGTCGCGCCGGGGACGATTTTTCTTTTGACTGGAGATTTGGGCGCCGGCAAAACGGTATTTGCAAAAGGTTTGGCTGCGGGTCTCGGCATCGATCCGGCCGATGTTGCCAGTCCGACTTTTACATTGATTAACGAGCATAAAGGAAGATTGCGGCTTTATCACATCGATCTCTACAGGTTAGAACCCAGCAGCGATACCTGGTACAGCCTGGGACTCGATGAAATCATCAGCGAACCGAATTCTGTTGTGATAATCGAGTGGGCCGAACGACTGGGCAATTTTTCGGTGGGCAAGGCCACGGATTTGAGCATAGAGATCGTAAGTGAATCCGGGCGACGGATAAGACTCAGCGAGACATATCGCTAAGTCCTAGAAGCAAATTTCTGAAAATCGAGTTGATACGCGGTTAGCTTTCAACTAGAATCCCCGACTCAGACCTACGCCGGGGTGGTGGAATTGGTAGACACAAAGGACTTAAAATCCTTTGGGGGGCAACTCCCGTGCGGGTTCGAGTCCCGCCCTCGGCACCACAGATCGGGTACTATTAATCACATCTCCTAGGATCAGATAACGGTTTGACGATTCAAATTTTTGGCCGATACAATATTTAACTCCAATGTTATTATGTCCCCAAGCTGTACCCGGCACCGCCGCGCTCGGGTTTATTTGATCCTGAAATGTCGCAGGATCTCACTTGATGGGAGGCACGTATGAATGGTCTGCAGATACTGGATCTGAAACGTGCAAACTTTATTGAACGGGTTCTAAATAAAAAGGTCGAAGAGAACGCTTATCTTGAAATCCAGAACCGTCTGGCCAGTGTTCCAATCCTCGCATTGCCGCCGGACGCCATAGCCGAGATTTTACTGGATTACGAAGTCAGCTTTGAACGCGCAAAACCGCGACTCAAAAATTATTATCGCAAAGTGCTTCGTCATTTTGTTCAGGGCGGTGATCTGTCGGAAGAGAAGCTGGAACAGTTGCGGCACCTACAAACCTTGTTCTTCTTTAGCGATGAAGAAGTCAACCAGTTGATGAGCGTCGTGCTGCATCCCATCTACGAAGCTGAAGTTAAAGCCGCCCTGTCCTATCGGTTTATGACTCAGGAAAAGCGGGATCATCTGAATACTCTGATGCTTCGTCTGCGGATACCAGCAACATCGGCGACTGCCATATACCAGAAACACGCTGAGACTGTGATGCAGCAGGCTGTTGAAGAGGTGCTGGCAATTCACAGGCTGTCGCCCGAAGAAGACGAACGGCTCTCAACGTTGGCTGATAATCTTGGGGTCCAGGTGTGCTACGACAGGTCAACGCAGACGGCCCTTGATCGTTGTCGAATGCTGTGGCGCATAGAACGAGGCGAGCTGCCTAAAGTCAGAGTACCACTTATTCTTCAACCCGAGGAATCCTGCTCAGCTTATGTTAAGGCCAGTTATTTCGAGTCCCGCCGATCGAGCCGCCCAATTCAAATTGACGGCGCGCGAATGAAGATCTCTCTGCACGTAATGAAGAACCTTTGCGGCGGGACGTTGTACATCACTAACAAGCGACTGCTGTTTAACGGTACTGACCGTGCGACAAGCATCGGTCTGCACCGAATTCTTTACTATTCCCTGAAAGGCGCCGACCTTGAGATAAAGAAGGACTACGGTCGTGATCAAATGTTTCGTCTGGAGAACGATTCTGACTTGGTCGAGGCAATTCTGAAAGCACAGATGGCGGCCGTTAAATCGTAGGACTATCTCTTTTCCCAGGCGCTCAAGCTCAGATAGGCATTCACCTTGTCCAACAGCCAGTAAAAATCCGGCAAATCTTTGGTGGGGATGATCCATTGCCGATCCTCTCCGTCAATCTCAACATTCTCGCCAACGAGGTAAGCTCGCCATTCGTTTGTCTCGGCAATGAATTTCTTTGTCGGTTCGCTCATAACAGCTTAATCCCTTAGCAGCCCGACCTGTCTCAGGACCGTTGCCTGATCCCAGTAAATCCGTTCGCAAGAGAGTTTGTCACCGCGAAACTGGACAACGACCACCAGATCGATATCGACAGGCTTGTTGGTCGGCGGCACATTCGGCAGGAACCAATCCATCTTTCTGTCGTGAGTGAATTTCAAATTCAGTTCTTCGATCAGCTGATCTTTACCAACAAGCCGATTGATCAGACTCATCTGAAGATCATCGGGCCACGATGGGATGAAGTTGTCGCGGTAAAACGCTCGAAGCTCTTCTTTGCCTCGTCCTCCAGTATTGACCGGCATATGGTTGACATAAGCGTCGTCAACCATTGTTTCAAGTGTGGCTTCGACATCTTTGGTTTTGAATTCACCTTCGATATGGGACGCCCAGAGCTTTTCAAGTTCTTCTGGCGAAAGTGAAACCTGCGTGGCTGCTTCGCTCATTGACTCACCTCAAATCTGGATATATTGACCAATTGACCGGGACAAGCAATATAATCGCAGGACAGAGTTGAGTCAAATTAGCGCGTCAACCTGCGCGATATGCGGCCGTGAAACTGCCGTCGACCAGTCACGAATCCGAAAGCCGCGAAGCCTCGTTGCGCAGCCAGTTTACGAACTTTACCTTTCGCTGGTCATCGGCAATCGGCAGTGGAGAAATTGCGCAGTATCTGCTGCCATCCGGAACAAAACCGAACGGAGCAACCAGCCGTCCGGTTTGCAGATCATCGATAACCAGAGCCAACGGTCCTATAGCTACACCCAGTCCGGATACCGCAGCCTGCAAGCTCAGATAAAAATTGTCGAACCATCTCGCTTCACCAAAATGAACTCTCTGATCGGTCGATTTGATCCAGTCCGACCACGCATCGCGACGAGTTCGAGTATGAAGAGCAGGTACTGCATCCGGCAAGCGTTTGTTCCGTAGAATCGACGGCGCGCACACAGGACCGACGCGCTCTGTCATGATGTCCATCACATCCCATTTTGGATCGAGAGGAAAATCGGCGCGACGTATCGCAAGATCGATCTGATCGTCTTGAAAATCGACTGAGCCACCACCGGTTGACATATGCAAACGGATGCGTGGTTCCTGTTCTTCAAAATAGGGCAGCCTGGGAATAAGCCAGCGCATCGTCAGTGTCCGCTCGCTGGAAAATACCAGAGGGCGATCATTCAGAGGCTCGCCAATGCGCTCAATTGCATCGCGCAATAGCTGTAGCGAACCGCTGACAGCTTCCGCCAAAATCTTGCCGTCAGCAGTGAGAAAAACAGACCGATTGCGCCGCTCGAACAGTTGCGTACCCAGACTGGATTCAAGCTGCGCTACCCTGCGGCTGATCGCGCCGTGAGTGACGCAAAGCTCTTCTGCCGCTTTAGTGAATCCGCCGCATCTAACAGCTGCGTCAAAAGCGCGCAATGCATCCAGCGAGGATAAATCCTTTTTTGCCATCTGTGAGAAATTATCACAGATAAAGGTGAGAACAAATCGATTCTCTGCCGCCGGCTTCTGCCCTATCCTTCTGGTCTGGTAATTCGATCAGGACGTTTTCTTCATCTGGTGAGTCATGGATCAAACGGATTCTTATAGTCGGTTAATTGAGCTTCTGGATCAAAACGGCGCTACTTATCGGTTGATCGATCATCCAGCGGAAGGAAGAACCGAGATCGTCAGCGGTATGCGAGGGAATGACGTGTCGAAGGCCGCCAAATGTATTATCCTGATCGTTAAGCAGGGGAAAAAGGTAACCAGATACGTTCTGGCAGTCGTTCCTGGCGATGCCAGGGTCAATCTTAATGCGGTCAAAGGTCTGATGGGAGCAACATACGTATCATTCGCGGGAACCGAGATCGCGGAACGACTCTCAGGAAGCGTCTCCGGAACGATTCTGCCGTTTTCGTTCAATCCGGAGCTGACGCTGATCGTCGATCCCGCATTGATGGAAAACGATGTAATCTATTTCAATGCCGCACGGCTGGATAGATCTTTGGAATTGAAGACGGCCGATTACGCAAGGATCGCTAATCCACGACTAGAAAAAATAGCCGAATAACGGAGGCAATATGGCGACGGAATATTCAATAAACCTGGACACCCGATTTAATCACCTTGAGCACATTGATGTTCAAAAGCTGGTCGATGCCTGCAACGAGCCCTGGTATAACCAGACTCTGACGCAGGTAAACGATTGTGTTGTGCGGCTCGGGGTTGTACAGGGCGAATTTCACTGGCACAAGCACGATGATCAGGACGAGTTCTTCTATGTGGTCGATGGAAAATTCATCATAGAACTGGAAGACAAGACGGTCGAACTGGGACCGCGACAGGCTTTCACAGTCCCAAAAGGAGTTATGCATTATCCCAGAGCGCCAGAGCGAACCGTTATCCTGATGGTTGAAGGATCCGGTGTGAAACCTACCGGCGATTGATCCGTTACATATATGTGCATTGCCGGAGGTCCATCCACACACCGTGGAATCAAAGCAAATTGGAGACTTCGATAAGATGGCTGTGACCGTTCGTTCCGTAGAACCCGAAGATTTCGATCAGTGGAAACCGCTTTGGGATGGTTATAATCAATTTTACGGACGATCGGGTGCGACAGCGCTTCCTGACGAAGTTACAAAGATGACATGGTCACGTTTCTTTGACGTATACGAACCTGTTCATGCTTTAGTGGCTGTGTCGGATCGCCAGATAGTCGGGCTGGCTCATTACCTTTTTCATCGCAGCACTATTACAATTGGACCGACCTGCTATCTGCAGGACCTGTTTACCGTTGAGGCTGCGCGTGGGCAGGGTGTTGGGCGTTCGTTGATCGAAGCTCTTTACGAACGCGCCAGAATAGCCGGATCGCCGCGTGTTTATTGGCAGACACACGAAACTAACGAGACAGCGATGAGGCTTTATGACAAAGTCGCGGAACGGTCAGGCTTTGTGGTCTATCGCAAGATGCTTTGATTTGATTTTTTCAAACAAAGGAACCTATGGGAACATTTGAATTAATAAAGAAGCTGGGACACGAGAGTGTAGTCTTTTGCCAGGACCCAGCTTCGGGTTATTACGCAATTATTGCTATTCATAGCACCGTTCTTGGACCCGCAGTCGGAGGCACCAGAGTTTGGCCGTACGCGAGCGGCGATGACGCGATCATGGATGCGTTGCGGCTTTCCAGAGGAATGACCTACAAGAATGCCGTAGCAGGACTGGACATGGGCGGCGGCAAGGCAGTAATCGTCGCGAATTCAAAAGAGATCGACCGCGAGAAAATCTTTCGCGCGCATGGCAGATTTATCGATCGTCTTGGCGGGAATTACATTACTGCGGAAGATGTCGGCACCTCTCCCGAAGATATGGAGATAATCGCGAAAGAGACCAAATTCGTTGCTGGTCTGGCGACGAAAGGCGGCGATCCGTCGCCGTATACCGGGCGCGGTGTTTTTCGGGCGATTCAGGCGGCCGCAAAGCACCGCTGGGGTAAGGATGAGCTTTCTGACAAAACGATTGCTATTCAAGGCTGCGGGCACGTCGGTTATTACCTTGCTCGTGAGTTGCATCGTGCAGACGCAAAAATGGTTGTCACCGACGTTGATTCGGCGCGTGTTCAAAAGGTAGTGAAAGAGTTTGGTGCAACTGCAGTCGAGCCCGACGAAATCTACAAAGTTCGCGCGAACATATTCGCACCGTGCGCGCTGGGAGCAATCATTAACGACAAAACGATTCCGCAACTCAACGTGGAAATCGTAGCCGGTGGAGCAAACAATCAATTGCTGGAAGAGCGCCACGGCGCAGCACTTGCCGAGCGCGGCATCTTGTATGCTCCGGATTATGTTGTGAATGGTGGCGGAATTATCAGTGGAAGCGTAGATCTATTAGGCTGGTCGAAGGAGCGCATGGAATCCAGCGTCGAGAATATTTACGACACGCTGCTGTCAATATTCCGAAGCGCCGAAGCCAACAACATACTGCCGTTCCAGGCGGCGGACCGACTGGCCGAAGAACGCATTCGTCGCAAAGCCGAGAGCAAGAAAGCAGCAGATGTAGCGTAGGCATTTTGGAGTGCGCCGACCTGGCGGCGCTTTGGTAGTCCCTTCGAACTGCGAGCATTTATTCGTATGTGAACGTTTATAGACAGACTTCCAAAGCGCCGCCAGGTCGGCGCACCCCAAAATTGTTCGATTAACCGAATCGATTTTATGTTTAATAGCCATCAGGTCCCAATCGCGATAACAATGGGTGATCCCAGCGGGATTGGGCCTGAGATTATTGCAAAGCTTTTCAGTCAACCCGATGACTTTCCGCCCGCGATAGTCGTTGGCGATGCCGGCATGATCGAACGCAGCATCAATAAGCTAGGCTTGCCAATCAGCGTCAGGAGCATTTTAAAATCTGAAGATGCTAAATGCGACCCGTTCATTATCGACGTGATCCAGGCAGGTGGAGCTTTACCTGAAGATTTGCCTATCGGACAAGTCAACCCTAGAGCAGGACAGGCGGCGTTTGACGCTATCATTAAAGCAATAGAATTGGCCCGCGCCGAAAAAGTAAATGCAATCACTACAGCACCAATAAACAAGGAATCTCTGCACGCCGCTGGAATCAAATATCCGGGACACACCGAAATCCTTGCGGATTACGGAGGAGCTGGTGAAGTAGCGATGATGCTAATGAACGATGAGCTTCGAGTGGTACTGGTCACTGTGCACGCTGCTCTTCGTAAAATCGTCGACGCGATCACAACAGAACGCGAACTTGCAACAATTCGACTCGCCTACGGTGCCGCGCGAATGCTCGGGTTTGATCGTCCACGCGTGGCAGTCGCCGGGTTGAATCCTCACGCGGGAGAGAATGGCCTATTCGGTGACGAAGACAAAGAAATTATCGCTCCCGCAATTGCTCAGGCACACCGTGAAGGCATCGATGCGACAGGACCGTGGCCGGGGGACACCGTTTTCATGCGCGCTAGACGCGGGGATTTCGATATCGTAGTGGCGCAGTATCACGACCAGGGATTGATACCGGTTAAGTATCTGGGCATTGATCATGGCGTGAACATAACGCTCGGTTTGCCTTTTGTTCGAACGAGCGTTGACCACGGAACGGCGTTCGACATCGCGGGTCGCGGAATTGCCGATCCTTCTAGTCTTCGCCACGCGCTGCTGCAAGCGGCGCTGATGACAAGAGCAAGAACTCTCTCGACAAAATAATTCGCTGGCGGCGAGAGCACCAGGATGCCAATTAAACCCGAATTCATTTTCATGCTGACCAAGAATGACATGACTGTACCTGACGCGCTTGAGCGGGTTGTGGAAATCGCGGATTTGCCAGGGTTGTCAATCATTGGCTTTAAAGACATCGGACTGCCTATCGAGGATTTGGGGAAAGTCGTAAGCGCAATTCGCGACAGCGACCGAGTCGTTGCCATGGAAGTTGTAAGCCTGAACGAAAATGACGAACTTCGTTCCGCACGGGCCGCGGTTACCCTGAAAGTCGATATGCTGCTTGGCGGCACTCGCGCAGAACAGGTCTCTGACATAATACGAGATAAAGGAATTAAATATTTCCCTTTTCCCGGCGAGGTGATTGGTCATCCGAGTGTTCTTGCAGGCACGCTTGATGAAATTGTCGGCAGTGCATGTCGGCTGGCGTCTTTACCCGGTGTTCACGGTTTGGACTTGCTCGCTTACAGGTGGTCAGACGGTGATCCGGCCGCACTTACAAGGGCAGTAGTCGATGCTGCCGGCGTCCCTGTTGTTGCGGCAGGTGATATCAATTGCGCCGAAAGAGTTCGCGACGTTGCCGAAGCAGGCGTTTATGGTTTCACGGTAGGCTCTGCCGCATTTGATGGAAAGTTCGCAGCAAATGGCGGGCTAGCCGCCCAGTTACAAGCGATTCTGGACATTGTTTAGGAGAAGACTTATATGGCACAGGATCCATCAACTATCAGCAAGATCAATCTGTCCGAGGCCTTTGCCAGCTTTTCAGATTGCTGGAGCCCTAAAGTCGCAGGCGACATTAACGACATGCAGATCAAGCTGGCAAAACTGAGCGGCGAATTCATCTGGCATCATCACGATCTTGAAGACGAATTGTTTCTTGTCGTGAGCGGACGACTGCTGATGCGTTTTCGTGACAAAGATGTTTATGTTGATCCAGGAGAGTTCATCATCGTTCCCAAAGGGGTCGAGCATTTGCCCATTGCCGAAGGGCAGGAATGTCACGTTGTTCTGATCGAACCTAAAACGACATTGAATACCGGAACTGTTGTGAACGAGAGAACGGTTAAGAATTTGGATCGCCTGTCATAAAGACTATTCGGTTAGCGCAGCAGCTTGAATCACACCCGCATTATCGGTTGAGTCGCTATACGGTTTGAGTTGATCCATCAAACCGTCAATTGTCGCAGGCAGTTCATCGGATAGCAGCTCCGCCTTGATTTTCACTAACACTCGCAGTTTGCGGCGGCGTAACTGAGCAATCAGATTATGGAGCACGCGACAGTTATCCAGTTCATTCGCTATGAAATCCGGGCGCGCGATAATTTTTATGATACGAGTCTCCAGCACTTCCAAATCGTGCCATTCACCTATTGACGCCTGCAGTGATTTAAGCCTGGAAATTGCGGTGCGTGCGCGCACATCACTCATCTGCGCGGCCAGCTCCACAATGTAACGCAATCGCTTTATTGCAATCCGTAGAGCATGCAGCCTTTCGCTTTCCGAAAAAGTGGACGCATTTGAAATGAAGCCTCGTACTGTACGCCAGTGCTCTTCTATATTTTCGATTGCTCGTTCAAATGCTTTATCATCTCGGGCTACCGACGCCAGCTCCACCCTCAGGGAGGTCCCATCAACTATCAAAGAGGAGTCTGGATCGGTGATTGCGGAAATGAATTTCGACGGGAACTCGCGGACACCAAGGTTTTCCAGCCGTTCCCGCATTCGTTCGAGAACTCTTTCTCGTTCCTTCGAGAAGTGATCGCAAAGAAGATCGTATGCTTCTTTATTCTTCGCTGTCGCAGGACGTTTCTTTACAATTTTCAGGAAAACATCAAAGTCGCGAACTTTGTTCAAACTTCTGCGAATACGGCTCAATTGTCTTCGTAATGGTCTGGTGCGAACGTCAAGCTCTTTCGGAAGGACTTCAAGGGCAGACTGCACTCGACGACTATAAACGCGCATGTGATGAATCGCGTCGGAGTCACCATCTCGCAGGACCTGCAATGCCATTGAGGAGAACCGTTCGACTCTATCCAGCAGAAGCTGATAAAACCCCTGCTTTTCTTTTTTGTTTTTAGCCGACGGTCCCGCGACTTTTTCAACTGGGTTTACAAGTCGCAATCCGCTCATACAATTTTTCTGCCTTCTCCAAACATCTTGGCCTATTGATGATCATATCGTTATCTGTTCGGCGCCATTTGCAGCCTTAGAAACATATATCTCGGGTTTAACCCCGGCTTTTCTTTCGTATTCGGCCGCAACAAAATCTTTGAATGTCGAAACCGATTTCGCGTCAACCAGTGCAATAACGCAGCCACCGAACCCTCCGCCGGTCAGTCTCGCACCATAGACGCCACCAATATCATCCGCCAAATCGACCAGAATATCCAGTTCTGCACAGCTTACTTCATAGTCATCGCGGAGACTGCGATGCGATTCATACATGAATTTACCAAACTCCGTTAAATCGCCGGCCTTCAGCGCCGCAGCAGCATCCTGGACGCGTTGATTTTCACTGATTACGTGGCGGCACCTCTTATAGACAGCCTTCGACAAATCCTTACCAAATCTTTCTAATTCGCCCAGGTCCACATCTCTAAGAGCCTTTACGTCTGGCAGCGATTTCTGCAAATGCTGCACACCGGCTTCGCATTCCGCGCGGCGCGCGTTGTACTGGCTTCCGGCGAGCTCGTGCTTAACCATGGAATTACAGATAACTAAACTCGCGCTCTCAGGCAAAGGCAGCAACTCGAAATCCAGCGAGCGACAATCCAGCATTAATGCATGATTAGCCTGAGCATTGCACGCAATGAACTGATCCATAATCCCACAGCGCGTTCCGGCAAACTGATGTTCTGCCTGCTGACACAGCTTTGCCAATTCCGCCCGATTGATTTCGATTCCCGAGTTCCCTGTCACTGCCACGCCGGTGGCTACTTCAATCGCAGCGGAAGAGCTCAAACCCGCGCCTATCGGAACGTCGCCTTTAATATAGAGGTTCGCACCGTTCAACGTGTATCCGGCTCTTTCAAGAGTAAGGGCAACGCCGAAAGGGTAATCGGCCCAGTTATTTCTTCGGACTTGCGCGTGATCATCGAGATCAATCTCAGCCGCATCGGAGTAATTTTCTGAATAGATTGCGAGCCGGCGATTATTCCTGTTTGAAATAGCAACCCAGGTATAAAAATCAATTGCCGCCGGCATCACGAAGCCCTCGTTGTAATCGGTGTGCTCCCCGATCAGGTTCACGCGACCGGGAGCACGATAGATATGACTATCGGTTTTATAAATCGATTTGAATTTGTCGCTAACTTCCCGGGGTGTTGTCATCCTGGCTTGTCTCAATCTGATCTGAATCGGCGGTTTCGGTCTTTGACTCAACCTCAAATGAATAAAATATTAAATACCTGCCGTCTTCTTTTTCGGTCTGCTCTTTCTTCATTATTCTTCTCGGATGTGCCAGTTCATATGCGGTTTGAACTGCTGACTCATCGTATATCGCATTATTGCGTCAAGTAATGAGGTCGCAAAGGCGTCCGATCCGTATTGATCGAAACGAAATGTCGTAACGAACGCTCGCCCACCTGCGGCCCACATTTGCAAAGCCAGGGTCGGATCGTCTTTCGATTCATACGAAAAATCGCCAGCCATCACATCATCGTAATTCTCTTTTTTGACGCTCCCGATGTAAAACCGCGGCGATATCGAAGTCGCTTCTGTTCCAAGAGCTTTGTCGCTGGCAACCTCGCTGAACGGCTCGGCGTCTGACCTAACCCAGATGCGCGTTTTCGGTTCATCAGATCGAGCCTTAACTTTTATTGGAGACACGTCCGGTAGAGCATCTTTCGAATCAATCAAAATTACGGCGCGACCACCGCTTTGAAGATGTCTGCTAACCTGATCGTCAAATATCGATGTCATAAGCAGCGCTTGCTTGTCTATGACATTACCGAGGTGCGATACCTGAAAACCTCTAGTTGAAAGGCTCTGCTCGAGAGCGGGAATGCTTTTCAAAGGGTCATAAAAGACAATCGGAATCTCTATGGGAGACGCTGTTTTAGGGAGTATGTACATTTCAGAAATACGCTCTGCCAGAAACTTGTCAGAATCATAAAGTTTTATAACTAATTGCTCTGTTCTGGGGCGCTTCACATCAGGAGCTACGAACGTTATTGTGAGGTTTTCGTTCCCGCCGTAATCAAGGCGCCCGCTTTGTCCTGATGTCGTCGCCCAGGAGACGACAGGTTTTTTCAAGTTTCGACTGATCTGAGGAGATATCGTGGCAATAACATCGATGGTGTCGCCGCTCGTATAGGTGGTTTTCGATACGCTTGCCGAGATTTCGTCGCTCTGTTCCTGAATCGCACGATTCGTTAAACCAAAGAATGAATATCCAGCCAGAAACAATAAAGCTGTGCAGAAGAAACTTCTGTATTGATTGCCCAAATCATTTTCTAAATCGAACCTTTATTGCGCTTGTAGGGGCAGGGCTTGTCCCTGCCCGGATTGCCGCAGGCAATAGAGCGCTTCGCTACCAGCCAATTTTATCGTGCTTCGAACGATCCGGGCAGGGACAAGCCCTGCCCCTACAGTTTCCCGGCCATCGCGATTCGATTTAGCACTCTCCCTTCTCGTGAAATATCGCCTTCGGATTCGCCTGTCGCAACTCTTCGGCTTTCTCTTCAGCAAGAGTGTCATTGATGAACGTTCCCGCACCGGATTCACACCCGGCCAAATATTTCATCTTTGTCGCGGTTCGCATTGGCGGATAAAACTCTATATGAAAATGATAATAACCGTAATCCCCGCCGTCTGTCGGTCTTTGATGAAAAACCATCATATACGGGAAAGAATAATTAAAAAGATTATCGTATTTCACCAGAACAGTTTTCAGTATCGCAGCCAAATCGCGTTGCTCTTCTTTACTGAACTCGGTCATTGCCTGAATGTGCCTGCGCGAATAGATGTGCACTTCGTAAGGATATCGCGCAAAGAACGGCACGATCGCGGTAAATCCATCATTCTCGCAGACAACACGACGTCCATCCTGCCGCTCGTCTTTGAGAATGTCACAGATTAAACAACGGCCGGTTTGCTCGAAATGCTTTTTCGATTCGGCAAGCTCACGCTCCGCGTATGGTGGTACAAAGGGAAATCCATAAATCTGACCATGAGGATGGTGCAGCGTTACACCTATCGCCTCACCTTTGTTCTCGAAAATAAAGACATACTTAACAAACTCTTTCTCGCCAAGCTCGCGAAACCTGTCAGTCCAAACCTGGATCAGGTCATAGAGCTTTTTCAGGCTCTCTTTTGCCAGAGATGAATAATGATTCGGCGTATACACGACGACTTCACACAAACCCTGTGAAGATTCGACCGGATACAGTTCGTCACCTTCTACGGCAGGCGGCGCAGGCCGTGACTTGAAGGTCGGAAATTTGTTTTCGAAAACTACGATGTCATAGTTTTCAGCCGGGATTTCTGTCGGGAAGCCGTTCGGTTTAGTCGGGCAGAGCGGACAATAATCGGCAGGAGGAAGAAACGTCCGGTCTTGTCTGTGCGTGGCAGTAACAACCCACTGCCCTAAGAGCGGATTCCACCTGAGCTCTGACATATCAAAGTACTGTCGCCTCCGTCTAGCTGTCTGGCTTTTTATCGCGTGGACTTGGGCGATAATATTTTCGATCCTTTAGCGGCTCTGGCAAACAATCCATATCCGCGTGACCTTCGTCGTAACTGTGAGCGTACTTGTAACCTTCGCCGTATCCTAATCCCTTCATCAATCCGGTTGGAGCGTTTCTCAAGTGCATTGGCACAGGCAACTGCTCTGTTTCGCGAGCATCCTTTGCGGCAGAAAGATATGCCGCTTTCGACGAATTCGATTTTGGAGCAAGCGCCAGGTAGATAGCCGCTTCCGTTAACGGAAAGATTGCTTCAGGCCAACCGATCAAATGCGTCGCCTGCATCGCGGCGTTAGCAACCGGCAGAGCCTGCGGATCGGCCATTCCCACATCTTCCGCAGCCAGGATCACGATGCGCCGTGCGACGTACATCGGGTCTTCGCCCGCCTCGAGCATTCGCGCAAGCCAGTATACTGCCGCATCAGGATCTGAATTGCGAACCGATTTAATGAACGCCGAGATCAGGTTGTAGTGCTCTTCGCCTGCCTTGTCGTATCGCAACAGGGCGCGTTGCAATGCTTGCTGCACATCATCGGCTGTCATCGTAACAACTTCTTCTTGATCCGGTTTTACCAGATTCGTGACCGCAAGGTCTAACGTATTAAGGGCAGATCGTGCGTCGCCTGCACTGTAATTGGCGATTGATTCAAGCAGTTGATCAGAGACTTCAACGTTATAGTGCCCCAGTCCTCTCTCGCGATCGACTAGAGCTCGCCTCATGATGGTTATCAGGCTATCCATTGACAGCGGCTCAAGCACGAAAACTTTCGAGCGCGACATCAAAGCAGAGATAACTTCAAACGATGGGTTCTCTGTCGTGGCGCCGATCAGGACTATAGTCCCATTTTCGACATAAGGGAGAAATGCATCCTGCTGGCTTTTATTAAAACGATGAATTTCGTCAATGAACAACACTGTCCGACGCAATGCCGCACGACGAAGTCGCTCGGCATCGGACATCACCGCTTTGATCTCTTTTATTCCTGAGGTGACCGCGGAGAATGGAATAAAGTTCGATTTTGTGTGCGACGCTATAATCCGTGCCAGCGTGGTTTTGCCGCTGCCTGGCGGCCCCCAGAGAATAATCGAAGTAAGCCTGTCCTGCTCAATTGAGCGTCGAAGCAATTTACCCGGCCCCAGAATCTTTTCCTGTCCAACAACTTCATCAATAGTGCGCGGGCGCATCCGTTCCGCCAATGGTGCGTCGGCGGCAACTTTGGCGGTTGTGGCATCGGTTATCTGGTCGTCTCCGAAAAGACTCCCTGTCAGTTGATCATTCATAATTAATCAATGATCAGATGATAGCTTCACAAATTGCGGTTGGGTAGTTTTAATTGCTCCAATCCAGTTCGGTGGGATTGGCGGCGTGTCTTTTCCGATCGCGATCGATCTGTTCGGTGCGTTTTTTGATGTAATCAATCTCTGCGGGCGTTGGATTTTTCACCTGGTGTAACTGGTCCAGGGCTTCGTCATAGCGAAATTGTTTCACGTAAATGTCCGCCAGGCTGAAACGCGCCTGGTTTTGCGTGTGCACATCCGTGGAGTTGGTTACAATGCTCTGCAGAGCGGGAATCGCCTGATCATAATGACCGCGCAAGCTGTTGATGTTTCCGATCCGCAGGTATGCGGCTTCGCTAAGCTCGTCATAAGAGCTCGATTTTACGACTTTCTCATACTCAGTCTCTGCCTGACTGTAATTGTTCAGGTCGTTATAGAGATTTGCGACAGCCAATCGAATCGAGCGACGCGGCGCCGCGTCGGGATAGCGTTGCAACAGGTTTTCGTATTCCTCAATAGCCTCGTAACGATGGTTCGTGTCTACGTAAATCTCGGCCACACGCTGCCATGCTGCCACAGAAAGAGCAGGATCGTTGCTTTGCTGAACGGCAAGACGATATTCCTGTTGCGCTTTGCCGAGATCGCGGCGATCCTTGTCCTTGCACAGGCAATAAACATTGGCCAAATCGAAATGAACCTTGGCGACCTGGGACCCTCGGGGATTCGTCTGAAGATAGCGTTCGTATTCACCAGCAGCGCGCGCGCAATTGCCGTTGCGCCAGGCCTCTTCCGCCGAATCAACCGTAGCGGGATTGCGGGATTTGCAACCAGACAAAAATGCCAACACAATTACAGCAATAATTAACAATCGGATTGCGGAGCGAAAATGAGCGCAATCCGGTTTGATTGGCTTAACTGTGGCCGCCGATCTATTCACTCTTACTCGATCTCAGTTAGATTTTTGGCTAGGGCTCGATAGGTAAGAGTACATTAATTCGGCGGCCAGCACCAACTTTGTGGCGCAAACAGGGATGGTTGCGCTACAGCGATTTCAGAAATGCAATCACGCGTCTCTGATCGGCCGGCGTCAGCGCTCGAAAGTTCCTGGCGACAACGATGGCTTCACCGCTGTGCCTGTTGATCGCATCAAGCAGCGAAGTTACCTGGCCATCGTGCAGAAATCTATCATGTGTGCGCAGACCCCACAGCGGCGCGGTTCGCATTTTGAACGCGCTGGACTGGCCACCGTTCTGTACGATTCCGTCTCCAGTATTAATATCGTGCAAGAGGAAATCACTGTACGGGTGAATTGTCTTGTTTCCCAGAACTGCAGCCTGATTGGCAGTCAAGCCGTTAATCCATTTTGACTGCATTAGTTTTGCCGCGCTGGCTGTCTGAATGGTAGGAATATGACAGATGGTACAACCGATATTGTTGAAGAGCTGCTCGCCTGCCTGGACGTCCGCAGCATTAGCAATGGTATCAGCTCTCGGTGGAACTTTGCTTGCCCGCATAAACCTGGCCTGACTATCAATATCGGCCAATCCTGTGACCGGGTCTGCGGGGTCCTGCAAAGCTGGCACATTGTTTTCCTGATTTAGATATTCAACATTGGTCCCGAGCGAGGTGTTTTCCGTGGGAAAGAGGCGATTCGTTATGCCGATCTCGTTAAGATAGGCGTCGCCAGCAAACGACAATAGACTGGCGTGCTGGTCTTTCCAGCCGAATCTCCCAACGCGCAGCATTCCCGGATTCTCCAGCACGGATACCCAGTTGATCTGTCCTACAATAAGTCCCCTGCTCTGGCGCGACTGCTGCAACGGAAGTGACGCCAGGTAAGCATCATCGACGGCCTCGATATAGCCATCGCCCAGAGTATTCAACGAGCTGCGAAAGGTACGAACGTTTTCTGTATCCCCCACAGACTCCTGGATCGAAGCGTCAATCGCGCGCTCATTTATCAGGGACCCTCCCGGCGCGTCGACAAAGTTTCCTCTCCGATCAAGATGACCGGCGCGAAGAACGGTAACCTGACTGATTCCGCCAGTTCTTGGGTTCTGATGGCATTCGGCACACGATTGAGCATTGTAAACGGGACCCAGGCCTTTTTCGATTGTGTCCCTTTCCTCGAAAACATCCTGATCGGCCGAATGCGTTGCAGCATCGGCGAATCCATTTGACTCGTTATCAAAGCCGGCCGGAGCCTCTGAAAAACCCGGAGACTGACCACCTGCCTTACCCGACAAAGCGATCGTTAGCAAAAGCGCAACACTTGAAAGCAACAGAGCACAGTTCTTTATTGTTTGTTTCATATTTAACACCTGTTTTGAGCGACATCTGAATATCGGCGCACCGCCGGCGGCCAGATCGGCCCCCAAATCCGAAGACGCCATTCGGTCAGGATGAAATTAACAACAAACTGTTAAGCTATTGTTTTGGGTCGATAAAGAATTGTAAAGGAATGGTAAAAGCCGCTCTATTTATCTGCAAGCGTTGTTAAACTACAGTAACAAATAAGATTATGGCTGAAACGACTGAAAAAACGAAAATTCTTCTTGTTGACGACGACCCTAAACTCTGTCGGCTCATAAAAGACTATCTTACGCCCATGTCATACGAAGTGGACGTCGCTTTGACAGGGACACAGGGATTGGAAAAGGCGCTCGGCGGAGATTATCAGGCTGTTATCCTGGACGTGATGCTGCCCGGAATGGGCGGGTTTGAAGTTTTGCGGCAGCTGCGGCTTTCTTCGACTGTTCCGGTGTTGATGCTGACGGCGCTTGGCGACGAATCGTACCGAATCGTTGGGCTGGAGAGCGGCGCCGATGATTACCTGCCAAAGACATTTTCGACCAGAGAGCTTCTTGCCCGTTTGCGAGCTGTAACTCGCAGGTCGCGATTCTCAGCCAACGGCGACGCCGATGGATCGATCGAAATCACGATCAACGACCTGCACATCAACGCCGCATCGCGCAAAGCGACTGTGCGAAATAAAGGCTTGTCGTTGACTCCACTTGAATTCGACCTTCTCCTCTGCCTGGCTCGTGCTGCTGATCGCGTGTTGAATCGCGACCGACTGCTGGACGCGATCAGCGGCCGCGACTACGAAGTATTTGATCGGTCCATAGATGTTCACATATCATCGCTGAGGCGAAAACTCGGCGATGACCCGAAAAATCCCAAATACATAAAAACCGTGCGCTCTGCCGGGTACATGATGATGCGACAGCCCGAGAGCGAGAATTGATGCATCTATGCGGCTGCGCTTCTCACTTTTTACGAAGATTCTGCTCTGCTTCTTTCTAAATCTGGTTATTCTTGGCGTGGTCTTTTATCTGGGATTTAATCTCAGTTTTCATCTCGGTCCCGATTCGCCCGTTGGAAGCTTGAACGGTCCGATTGAATCCATAGCTCACCGATTTTCATTCGAAGCGAGAGATCTGGATCGCGACGGTCGCAATGCCCTGATAGAGCGTTATCATGAAACATACAATGTTGATTTCTGGCTCTTTTCAGATAAACAGGAACTATTAGCCGGCACACCGATAAGTTTACCGGCTGAGGTGCTGCGAGATTTCAGAGGCGCGATGAATCCTCCGCCGCCACCTGAGGATGACGGAGGTCGAAGACCACCGCCGCCGAATGGCGGTCCCGGCAGAAGACCTCCGCCACCCGGCGAGTTTGGACCAGCCAGAAGACCGCCGCCCCCCGATAGACCTGTGTTCACGGTGACAACTTCAAACCCGACCCGCTACTGGACGGGAGTGCGCATTCCGATATTTGAGAAAGGAAATCCTGAATCGCTCAGGGCAGTGCTATTGGCCTCTTCAGATTCGATCACTGGTCATGGGTTGTTCTTTGATCCCAAGCCCTGGCTGTTTATTGTAACCGCCATTCTGGTGTTGTCGGGGATGCTGTGGTTTCCGCTGGTCCGAAGTCTTACCAAAACGGTTGGACAGATGACCACGGCAACAGAGCAGATAGCAATCGAGCGTTTCGATGTGCGTGTTAACGAGAACCGGACGGATGAGCTCGGCCGCCTCGGCAAAGCGATAAATCATTTAGCCGTTCGATTGTCCGGATTCGTCACCGGCCAGAAACGATTCCTTGGGGACATTTCTCACGAGCTGAATTCCCCGCTCGCTCGAATGAATTTTGCGCTGGGTATCCTGGAAGAACGAGTCGGCCAGGAAAATCTGCCATACGTGAAAGATGCCCAGGAAGAAGCGAAGTTGATGGCCGACCTGGTAAGCGAGCTTTTGGCTTATACGCGCGCGGGACTCAAACCGTCCGAAGTCAAATTGTCATCGGTAAAGTTACGTCCACTAATGGATCAGGTCATTGCCCGCGAAGCCAAAGGCAAAAAGGATATCAACAACGAGATCGACGATTCGTTGCAGGTACACGCGCAACCGGAACTTCTGACTCGCGCATTCTCGAACGTAATCAGGAACGCTGTTCGGTATGCAGGACAGTCCGGACCGATAGTCATTAAATCAGAGCGGGAATATCATCAGGCAAGGATTATCGTGGAAGACAACGGTCCGGGCGTGCCACCCGACGAACTGGATAAACTCTTTGATCCTTTTTATCGCATCGACTCTGATCGAGCTCGGGTCAGTGGCGGCGCGGGACTTGGGCTGGCCATCGTCAAGACCTGCATTGAAGCTTGCCAGGGAACGGTTTCTGCTCGACCTCACTCACCATCCGGACTGGAAGTTCACGTAGTTTTAGGCATGGGTTGATTTAACGGCTTCTTTTTGAACCAGTTGCGTACGCTGGTGAACAGGCGCTTTATGCCCCTGATTATCTTTGGCAGTACTAATAGGAATATTAAAACGAAGATTGCCAGGAAGATCAACATTATGAATGGCGCGTAGACCATCAGGAAAGTGCCGCCAATAGCGATCGCGTCTTCCGTAAAGCTTGCAATCCAGTTGGTGACAGGCTCGGGACTCAGGTTTATGACCGCGCGCGTAGCGGCTTTGCTGCTGTGCGAGGTAAAGGCTAGCCCACCGCCGACCATCAACGCGATAACCTGCACTTCTTTGCTATAGTTGCCGAATGCGCCAGCCGCCAGCACCGCACCTGCCGGAATTCGTATGAAGGTGTGGAGGACATCCCAGACGCTGTCCAGATAGGGGATTTTGTCCGCAAAAAACTCAACCACATACATGGATACGGCGGCGATGATTACCCATTTGTTTGTCAGGACGTTCAAATCCCCCGGAAGCTGGAGTCCGCCGTAACGACTCAGCAAACCCAGTATCGCCACCGTGGCATACAGATTCAACCCCGACAACCACGCCGAACCCATCGATGTTCCGAGCAATGAAATGATGTTCATGACAGCCCTTCAGATTTCGAGCATTGACGGGCGACTATTGTCTGATTAGAAGAAAATGAGCCCGTTTCCGTTGTATGCCGGGCTCAGCTTTTGTCGCTATGGTGCGGTCTTACTTCAGGGCCGCGCCTCTCGCTGCTGCCTGTGGACGAAAACTCTCATCAGCAAATATGCCCTCTTTCAGCATCTTTGTTATGTATATTACCTGTCCTGTGTGAAGACCAAAGTGCATTGTCATATATTGGATCAGGTTAACGTTCGAAGTCTTCATCTCAGTCGAATCGTTATGTTCGGTCAGTCGCTCCGGTGTGAGCTGGGCGAAAACTTCGTCGACGTTTCTGATCACGCCATTCAGCCTGGTCACCAGATCATTCTTTGAAATTGGCCCGGCTTCGGCAAACTCGGCGTTTCGATTGCGTTCGTAAGAGCGGCCGCCGACTCCTTTGACAATAAAATGGCTGAGATTGCCGCACAAATGGAGAACCAGATTTCCGATTGAATTGCTGGTGGTATTTGGTCGCCACCAGATCTGCTCGTCGGTCAATTCATCGATACAGGCCTGTATCTGTTTCGGGTAATCAGTAACCAGTCGTTCGCGAAGACCGTGTATAACCATTTGTCCCAGTTCGTTTGACATATGATTTCTCCCATGTAGCGCAGGCTTCCAACCTGCGCATCTGATACCCCTTCGTTTTCAAAACATTCCGGACCACGCAATCTGGCAGATCGCGCTACTATGACTGATATTTTATCAAAGAGAGTACGTTGTAGCCCTCCAACACTTTCCGTCCTGGAAGGAACTCTAATTCAACCACAAAGCCGAGTCCGATGACATTGCCGCCGAGTTTTTCGACCAATTGCGTGACAGCCTTTGCTGTGCCGCCTGTCGCAAGCAGATCGTCAACAATCAAAACGCGATGCCCGTCGGAAACCGCGTCTTTGTGAACTTCCAATCTGTCAGTGCCGTACTCCAGCGCGTAATCGACACCTTCTGTAGCACCGGGAAGTTTTTTCGGCTTGCGCACGGGGACGAATCCCGCATCGAGGTGATACGCAAGTATCGGAGCGAAAATAAAACCGCGCGCTTCGATGCCTACGACGGTGTCAATTTTCTGGCCTGAAAACGGCTCGACCATTCGGTCAATTGTAATCTTCAACCCCTGTGGATCTTTCAGCAGAGTCGTAATATCGTAAAAAAGAATGCCAGGTTTGGGGAAATCGGGGATTTCTCTAATCAGTTTTTTTAAGTCTTCCATGAAGCCTCCGCTTTTTGCTTTTAATAATCGATGAGAAACGCTTTTCGCTGCTGATCGACCGGAATATCCAGTTCTTCCAACTGAGTCACGTGCGCATACGATGGACCGGTAGCCAGATCCAATTTGAAATCTTCAATATCTTTTTGTGGTCCCTGCGCGACAACTTCGACATCACCGCCTGGTAAGTTCTTAACAGTCCCGGTGACCTGATGGCGCGCCGCTGCCCTTACAGCAAAGAAACGATAGCCAACGCCCTGCACTCTGCCGTGAACGATGAAACGTCGCGCAACCATACGCTAGATCGATCGACTTTAACTTGGCCTTAAAATGAAAAATGAGCGGCTTCAACCGGGTGAATTGTTGTTTTCATTTCACCTCGTCAGTTCCGCTCACCGGGTAACTATCAGGAAATGGTCGGGGCGAGTGGATTCGAACCACCGACCTCACGGTCCCGAACCGTGCGCTCTACCAGGCTGAGCCACGCCCCGAAAATCGAACGGTCATAATACCGACCGCATAGGTCAAAGTCAAATTAAGAGTGGCGCAGACACTCAGTCTGCTCAGCGTTATTAACGCTCTAATCAATCCAAAATTGCCAGTTTATGGACCCGCGCAGACTGAATGTCTGCGCCACTTTATCGAGCCTTTGCTCGAGCGCGAACAGGTTGTTTTCGTTTCGCAGGTTTGTGACCGTTCTTCTTTGCGAAAGCGGGTTCAGAGCCGTTGTAGGATTCCAGTTTTTTGCTCAGCGTATTGCGATGAATGTGCAGGACATCCGCAGTCTTTGAGATATTGCCGCGGTTTCGATCCAGAACATTCATAATAAATCGCTTCTCAAACTCACTCACGGCATATTCAAAATCGATGCCTTTGTCGATCATCTCAGTTACAAGTTCGTCAAGCGCCGTCTTCACTGTCGGCTGCTCCTTTCCTTTTTGCTCCAGGCTGTTTGCAGTTTTGAGTATGTGTCGTTGAAACTGCTTCTTACTTTTTCGGAGACTGCGTGTGTTATTACTTCTGTACTGGATGCGAGATAAGGTCCGAAAACGGAATCCTGCACTGTTTCCAGTTTAATGGGGAATGCGATCAGAGCCATATAAATTGTCGCCGCGATTAACCACCCTCTGACAAATCCGAACAACGCACCCAGCATTTTGTCTATCCAGGTCAGGTGTGACCGCTGCAATCTTTCGCGCAACATGTGCGACATTACAGTGCCTGCGATTACTACCAGAACAAAAACAAGAGCAAACCCAATAAAGCTGGTCCACTTTGCATCGTCGGTCAGAATGCCAATAAACTTAGCGGGATAGATGTACAACCAGCTTGCCAGAATTAATCCGGCGATTACTGAAATCAATGTTATGCTGCATCGAACGACGCCATTTGCCGCACTGCTGGCAACCGACATCACCACGATCAAAATTACGAAGTAATCTAAAAGGGTCATTTTCTTTACGTAGCCGATAACGATACCCGGCTCGTTACACGCGCCTTAATTTGGCCCTCCAGAATTTAATTACTGCTATCGACGAAGCGAGGCGATTGTCCCGTCAGTACGCGATAGGCTTCCAGATAACGCTCGGTTGTGCTCTTAACAATCTTTTCAGGAAGCGGCGGCGCCGGGGGCTGCTTACTCCAATCAAGCGACTCCAGATAATCACGCACAAACTGTTTATCGAACGAAGCCTGTGCACGGCCAGGAGTGTATTTATCGGCCGGCCAAAACCTGGATGAATCAGGAGTAAGAACTTCGTCGATCAAAATCAAGCGGCCGTCTTTTTGGCCGAATTCGAATTTTGTGTCGGCAATGATGATTCCCCGCTGGGCGGCGTACGCGGCAGCTTTTTTGTAGATACTCAAACTGAGGTTCCTGAGTCTTGAGGTAAGGTCCGATCCAATGACCTTGCTCATCTCTTCTTCGGCTACGTTGATATCGTGACCGCTCTCAGCTTTTGTTGCCGGCGTAAAGATCGGCTCTGGTAATTGGTCTGATTCCTTCAACCCTGCGGGTAACTGTATTCCGCAAATAGCCCCGGTCCGCTGGTAATCTTTCCATCCGGAACCAGACAAATAGCCTCTGACCACGCACTCAAAAGGAACAACTTCGGTTCGCACAACCAGCATCGACCGCCATGCAAGCTGATCGTGATATTTTTGCAAAGCTTCCGGGTACTCATCGACGTCCGCGCTGAGGATGTGGTTCTCGACTTCACTTTTGAGAAAATCGAACCAAAACCTGGATATCTGAGTCAGGACAGCGCCTTTGAACGGAATAGTCGTCGGCAAAATGCAATCGAACGCCGAAATGCGATCCGTTGCAACCAGCAAGAGCTTGTCTTCATATTCGTAAACGTCGCGAACTTTACCACGACGATGCAGATTCAAACCCGGAATTGTCGTTTCTGATAATATCATTCGATTGAAAAAGAAAACTTATGAAGCCCTTTTAATACTTATGATCTGTTCGCCCGTTGAAACAGTGGCGGCATTATTGGAATATGGTCGTCGGTTGTCAAGCTTTCGAAAAAACTGCATTTGCTCAGATTTTGACGGCAAAATATAATCTAATTTGAATTTTGTCACAGTTATTGTGGAGACGTTAAACAATACCACCAAATGTTAGGTGTCAGATTTTTTTGAAAATCGAACTTTAACGGCGAAAATATTTTTCGTCGCATAATTTTGGCTAAGAGTTATGGATTTTAAGATCGTATCTGAGTACAAACCACAGGGCGACCAGCCAGCAGCAATTGAGCAACTTGTCAAGGGCATCAATGACGGCGCAAAACATCAGGTCCTGCTGGGCATCACCGGCAGCGGCAAAACTTTTACGATTGCATCGATGATCGAACGGATCAATCGTCCGACGTTGGTAATGGCGCATAACAAAACCCTGGCGGCACAGCTCTATCAGGAGTTCAAAACATTTTTTCCCAGGAACGCTGTCGAGTATTTCGTTTCGTATTACGATTATTACCAACCCGAAGCCTATATCGCCTCGACCGACACTTACATAGAAAAAGATGCAATCGTTAATGAGGAGATAGACCGCCTGCGGCTTTCCGCAACTCGCGCGCTGTTCGAACGTCGCGATGTGATTGTTGTTGCGTCCGTCTCGTGCATTTACGGCATCGGCGATCCTGACGCTTATTATGGAATGTTGATGTTTCTGGAAAAAGGTCAGCAGATCGCTCGCACTGCGATACTAAAAAAGCTAGTTGAGCTTCAATACGAACGAAATGACATGGAATTTCATCGAGGTACGTTTCGTGTTCGCGGCGATGTTATTGAGATATATCCTTCCTATCAGGATCTTGCGATCCGCGTTTCGTTGTGGGGTGACGAAATAGATTCAATCGTCACCGTCGATCCACTGCTAGGCGAAGTTATCGAATCTCACGAACGCGTACCAATCTACCCGAAGACTCACTACGTAATGCCTAAGGACATTATTAAACGAGCGATCGGAACGATAAAGGAAGAAATGGACTGGTGGGAGCCGCAATTGATTCGGCAGAATAAACTGATTGAAGCTCAGCGAGTGCACCAGCGGACAATGTACGACCTGGAAATGTTTCGCGAGCTTGGATATTGCCGGGGCGTCGAAAACTATTCTCGCCATTTAACTGGAAGGAAACCTGGCGAGCCGCCTCCGACTCTGCTCGATTATTTGCCCACCGACGCGATGATGGTTGTGGACGAGAGCCACCAGACCATCCCGCAGATTCGCGGGATGTATCACGGTGATCGCTCGCGGAAATCTAACCTGGTCGAGTACGGTTTCAGGTTGCCATCCGCGATGGATAATCGACCGTTGAACTTTGAAGAATGGGAAAGCCGCGTTGGTCAGGTAGTGTTCGTGTCGGCGACTCCCGGACCTTATGAATTGACAAAAACCAGCGGCGAAGTGATCGAGCAGATAATTCGCCCGACTGGACTTCTCGATCCCGAAGTCGAAGTCCGGCCGGTGAAAGGTCAGATCGACGATCTGCTGCATGAGATTCGCGAGCGCGTTAAGAAAAACGAGCGCATTTTGGTAACAACGCTGACGAAACGCATGTCAGAAGATTTAACAGAGTATTACACTGAAGTCGGCGTCAGTTGCCGTTATCTGCATTCTGAAGTTGAAACGCTCGAGCGCATCAAAATCTTGCGCGATCTGCGCAGAGGCGAATTCGACGTGTTGATCGGCATCAACCTGTTGCGGGAAGGTCTTGACCTTCCGGAAGTGTCGCTAGTCGCGATTCTCGACGCCGATAAAGAAGGATTCCTGCGGTCCGAGCAATCACTGATTCAGACCATCGGTCGTGCGGCGCGAAACTCGAACGGCAAAGCTATTCTTTATGCAGACAAAGAGACAGATTCGATGCGCCGTGCAATGGAAGAGACTAGACGGCGACGCGTGCTTCAGGAAACTTACAATAAGGAAAATGGCATCACACCGCAGACGATTATCAAGCCGGTAGAGGCAACGCTGGTAACCATCTATGAAGCGGATTACTTCAAGGTGCCGACCGACATTGACAAATACGAAGAATATACGCCTGAGAAACTTGAGGCGATGATCAGGAAACTGGATGGCGAGATGCGCGATGCAGCCAAGAAATTTGAGTTTGAGCGCGCAGCGGAATTGCGTGATAAAATCAAATACCTGAAAGAGCGCCAGTTGGAATTAGCTTGAACAATTCTCTTCAGGTAAAGTTTCAGGTATGGATCGGTCTTCTCTTCACAAAAGAGCGGACCAGAATCCTTATGAGGCTCGCAGAGTCGTAAGCCGGTAGCCACGTCCGTTAGGGCGTGGCTAAGAACTCCGGATCGATTTGAGCGCCGAAGGTGCGACACTGATTTAACCTTATAAAGTGCCGGTTCTTCGAACCTGTGCTCGCTCTCGTACCGTTCCAACACGCTCACGCGTGTTGCTACCGGCTGACGGTCTGCGACCTGGTAAGGATGGAAGCCGCTTCGTTTGTATCTTAGATAAGAGGTAGTCCCCAGCCTGTCGGCTGAAGTACACACTGTTAGCTGAGAACTCTTCCTATGTTAATGTCTCTCCTCAAACTGATCGGACGTCCTTTATTCAAAGTTCTTTTCACCGTCGAATATCACGGACTCGAAAATGTTCCTGAAACAGGGCGAGTGATAATTGCGGGCAATCATCCTTCGTATCTTGACCCACTGCTGATAACTCTGCCGATTAAGCGGACAATCAGATTTATGGCCTGGGATGCGCTGTTCAAAGTTCCTCTGCTTGGGCTGCTGATCCGGGCGTTAGGCGCCTTCCCGGTCGACGTCCGGAAAGGTAAAGGCGATGCGGCGTTTCGCGAGGCCTTACGCGTCCTGGAGAGCGATAATGCACTGGGGATTTTCCCCGAAGGTCAACGATCGGATCTTGGGCCGATGGGTGAATTGCGCGCTGGCACGGCTCGATTGGCGATTGACAGCGGAGCGCCAATCGTCCCTGTGACAATCGGCGGAGCTTACCGCGCCTGGCCGAAATGGCGTTTGCTGCCGAAACCCGCAAAGATCATCGTTCGATTTCACGAGCCAATCGTGCTGGATGAAAATGAAAGCGTCGCACGCCACGATGACAAGACATATCAGCGTGAAATTATGGATCGGTTTGCTAAAACAATTAACCGATCACTGGTTCCTGCGCTCCGCGGTGCCGATTCGCTTGAAAGATGGTATCACCAGCCGCCGTCCAATATCCGCAGTTATGAATGGGCGCCACTCCTTGCGGCAATCATCAGCAGCTTTGTAGCACACCGACACAGAGTCCTGGGAGAGAACTGGCTGGCAATCTGGCTGCTTCCGATCTTTTATTACGCATATCTGGTTCTCGATCTTGCGCTCTTCAAACAGGCACGCATAACAAAATGGCTGCGCAATTCGATGCCCGTTTGGCTAATACTGCTGTGGCATTACCCTTTGTCCCGGTCGCTCGGGGTTCCACCAGGAGAAATGAACGAACTGCTGGCGCCGGCTGTGCTGGCTGCATTTTTCGCGTTCTTTTGGGAAGACTATTATACGTTGCAAAAATTCGTGCGCGGGCTGGTCGTCGTTTATTACTTTTCGCTTGCCCTGTTGCTGCGCTGGCCGAATTCGATTGGAATGTTCGTGGCCGGTCTGGGCTTTATTGCGCTTTTCTGCCTGGTATATCGAACCATTTACTATCCGTTAACCGTCGGTGTGATGTTATTATTTATTGCGATAGCGTTGCTGATGACCGACTCAATGAACAAGTCGATGCTGGTTTACGCGGCTTTGTCAATTGCAACACTTGGTTATCTGCAAACATTCGCCACGGCAGCGTACGACATAAGAAAGGCAGGAAATGTTTCGCTTCATCACGGCGGGAGAATCGCACGGCAAAGCAATCACGGCAATTCTTGAAGGATTGCCCGCCGGGTTGCCGGTTGATATCGACTTCATCAATCGCGATCTATGGCGGCGACAACAAGGGTATGGTCGCGGCGGCCGAATGAAAATAGAACAGGATGCCGTCGAGATTCTTTCGGGCGTTCGTCACGGTTACACGCTTGGCTCACCAATATCAGTCATAATCTACAATAAAGATTTTCCGACGTGGCAGGAAGTAATGGCGGTTGATCCTCGCGACCTGGATGAGAAGAAAGCGCGAAAAGTTACACGACCTCGCCCCGGACACGCCGACCTGGCAGGTGGACAAAAATACGACCGCCACGACCTGCGCGACATCCTGGAGCGATCGAGCGCTCGCGAAACCACAATGCGTGTCGCAATCGGAGTATTCGCAAAGCTGCTGCTGAGAGAGTTCGGCATCCGCATCGCCAGTCATACCGTTATGCTTGCGGGCATCCCGGAACAGCCTTTAAGTGGTGTTGAATTCAGCAAAATTGAATCTATCCCAGATGATTCACCGGTTCGTTGCGTCGATGAAGGCTTGCAGAACCAAATGATTGATCTGATCGACGAGACGAAAAAAGCCGGTGACACGTTGGGTGGAATATTTGAAGTAGTCGCGGCAGGCGTGCCAGTCGGTCTTGGCTCTCACACTCAATGGGACTTAAAACTCGATGGAAGATTAGCTCAGGCAATCATGTCGATCAACGCTGTGAAAGGCGTGGAAGTCGGCGCGGGGATTGAAGTCGCCCATAAGCCCGGTTCGCAAATACATGACGAGATTTGCTATAATCAAGATGCGCGTCAGTTTGTCAGACGGACGAATCGCGCAGGCGGAATCGAGGGCGGAATGTCCAATGGCGAAGAGGTTCGCGTGCGTGGACACCTGAAACCGATTCCGACGTTGCGAAAGGCTCTGGCAAGTGTTGACATCACCAGCAAAGAGCCGTTTGAGGCGGCTTTTGAGCGTTCGGATGTCACGGTACTGCCTGCGGCGGGCGTTATCGGCGAGGCGATGGTCGCGATGGTGCTGGCGCAGGCGATGCGCGAAAAGTTTGGTGGCGATTCGTTGAACGAAATGAAGAGAAATTACGAAGGCTACCTTGAACAATTAAAGGAATATTAAGCGAAATGAGATTGGATATAGTTAAGTTCCCGGCTCCTGTATTGTTGCAGAAAGCAAAGCCGGTGACTGAGTTCGACGGAAAACTGAAACAGTTCGTCGATGACATGTTCGAGACAATGTATGCGGCGTCGGGTCTCGGTCTGGCTGCGCCGCAGGTTGCAGAATCTTCGCGCATATTTGTGATGGATTGCAGCGCCGGCAAGGATCCGAATCAGCGAATCGCGCTGATCAATCCGGTCATTGTTGAAACCGCCGGTGAGCAGAACGGTGAAGAAGGCTGTCTGAGCTTTCCAGGATTCTTTGAAAAAGTCAGCCGTGCTAACCAGGTGCTGGTCCAGTTTCAGGATGTCGAAGGCAAAGAGCACCGAATGGAAGTGATTCAACTGACCGCGCGATGCGTTCTGCACGAAAACGATCATCTTGACGGCAAGGTATTCATTGAACGAATGAGCCCGATCAAACGTGGCATCATCCAGCGCAAGATCAAAAAGCTTCAAAAAGAAGGCGAATGGTAGATATGTGGCGCGGGCATCTTGCCCGCGCATTTACGTTTTTTAAATGCGCGGGCAAGATGCCCGCGCTACATGATGAATGAAATTGATTTTCATGGGCACGCCGGAAATGGCAGTGCCGACATTAGAGCGCATAGTAGCTGATGGTCATGAAGTCGTTGCCGTAATCACTCAACCTGATAAACCAGCAGGGCGCGGAAATAAACTTCATGCGCCGCCGATAAAAGATACGGCTCTACGATTAAACCTTCCGTTGCATCAGCCTAAAAAAATAAAGACGGACGAATTCAGAGAATTCTTTTCAAGTCTCAACGCCGATGTCGCCGTGGTCGTTGCCTACGGAAGGATTCTACCGAAATGGCTGCTGGAAATTCCAAAATATGGTTGCGTGAACAATCATTTTTCTTTGCTTCCAAAATATCGAGGAGCAGCACCGGTCAATTGGGCGATCGCGAATGGCGAAACCGAAACCGGCGTAACGACGATGCTCATTGATGAGGGGTTAGACACCGGCGACATCCTGCTGCAACGATCAGTACCGATAAGCGAGGATGAAACATCTATCGCGCTTTCCGCGCGGCTTGCGAGTATCGGGGCAGAGTTGATGTCCGAAACGCTGCGCAACATCGAATCGGGGAACATTCATCCGAAAAAGCAAAACGAAGCAGAGGCAACACATGCTCCCATTCTCAATCGAGAAGATGGTTTGATTGATTGGGATTGGCCGGCCATAAAGATTGCAAATCGAGTTCGCGGTTTTCAGCCATTTCCTACCGCGTGGACAACCTGGCAAGCGTCCCGTTTGATAATCTGGCAAGCGACTCCGATAAACGATCAGGCGAATCAAAATATGCCAGGCACACTCAGCTACGGTTCGAAAAAAGATGTGCTCGCTGTCGCTTGCGGCGAAGGAACGACGTTGCTCATACGAGAGCTACAACCCGAAGGGAAAAAGCGTCTGAGCGCTCGTGATTTCCTCAACGGCTTCAGGTTGCAGTCGGGGGATCACCTGGGCTAATTTAAATTCGTGGACCGACGCCAACAAATCTCACCAGCGCGAATCACTGCATTCAACATATTACAACGCGTCGAGGCCGAAAAGTCTTACGCAGCGAATCTGCTTGCGGCAAATGACAATCAACTTTCCGCTGCCGATCGACGGTTAAGTTATGAACTGGTGCTGGGTGTTCTTCGCTGGCAATTGCAGCTCGACTATTTAGTTGAGAAACTCGGAAATCGCGCACTTCAAAAACTGGATACTGGCGTCCTGATCGCGCTGAGGCTTGGACTATATCAATTGCGGTTCCTTTCGCGCATCCCCTCTTCTGCAGCAGTTAACGAATCGGTCGAGCTTATCAAACGGTCGCGCTACAAAAGTGCGGCTGGTTTCGTTAATGCTGTTTTACGACGAGCCATAAAAGACGCAGATGGGATTTTGTCCGGCGAAGGCTCAAACAAAAAACCGCCATCATCAGTCTTGCTGTCGCACCCCGATTGGTTGCTGGAAAAATGGTCAAAACAATTCGGAACAGAGCAGACCCAAAAACTCGCCGTCGCCAATAACCAGACGCCAGCAACAGCTTTCAGATTCAATCCGCTGAAAGCTGATATCGACCAGACAATGAAACAAATAACGAGCCGCGGATTGGAACTCACTCGAGGCAAGTTAGCATCTACAGCCTACTACATCGCAAAAGCTTCCGCGGCGGAGTTGAATGACCTTGCTGAATCAGGTGTAATCTATTTTCAGGAGGAAGCCTCACAACTCGTCGCTGATCTGGTCTCAGTAAATCCCGGACAAAAGATACTGGATCTCTGTGCTGCTCCCGGCAGCAAGACAACTCAGATTGCTGCCGATATGAATAATCAGGGGTTACTTATCGCCGCTGATTTACACCCGCAACGGCTGAGAACCTTGATGAAGGTAAGCAAAACTCTGGCAGTGAAGATCGTTCGCCCAATCGCTCTCAATGCAGGTTATGATCTGCCTATCGTTAATGATGTCACGTTCGACGCTGTGCTGGTTGATGCTCCATGCAGTGGGACCGGCACTCTCAGGCACAATCCGGAAATCAAATGGCGGCTTCGTCGAGATCAAATAGAAGAGCTCGGAAATCTACAATCACGAATTCTCAATAATGCCTCGAAATACGTCAAAGTAGACGGCCGATTGGTTTATTCAACCTGCTCGCTGGAGCGCGAGGAGGATGAAAATGTCGTGTTGGATTTCCTCAAGAGCCATCCCGATTTTGAACTTCTGCGTCTAAAGAACGTAGTCATAACCGAAGAGGGATTTGTCCGTACTTTCCCTCACTTGCATGGCACGGATGGATTCTTTGCCGCAGTTTTACGAAAAACTTCCGAATCGGGCGCTAACTATAACTGCTGAAAGGGATTTAAAGCGCAGCTTTGCCCGTCCAAAACTATAGACTGCAAGCGGGTTGAAATGCTACACTTTATACTTCATTACAATGTCAAAACCAGCTCAAACCAGAGTTAACGTCAGCCAGCCGATGCACGAACCGAGACGATTCGGTTCTGTTCTGCGGCGATTGGTGGTTGTTGTCTGTTTGTTTGTAGTTTTTGTGCTGAGTGCGTCACTTTCAATCGTTCTTCATTACAGGGGAACGACAATTCAAGTTCCGTCGGTGGTCGGAAAGACCCGGTCTGAGGCGGAACAAATGTTGCGTGAAAAAAACCTGAAAATGAAAGTCGTAGCGGAGGACAGCAACGACAAGATCCCATCTGGCTCGGTTTTCGAACAGGATCCCAAGGCCGACACGGAAGCCAAAGAAGGCTCTGCCGTTGACGTGAAGATTAGCAGCGGAAAACACGCACAGTCCTGATATTTGCAGTTACACTAGTATGGTTGAAATCGCCCCCTCAATTCTTTCGGCAGACTTTACCCGTCTGGGTGAAGAGATAAAAGCCGCGGATCGCGGCGGCGCCGGACTCATCCATATCGACGTGATGGACGGACGATTCGTTCCAAACATCACCGTCGGTCCATTAATTGTAAAAGCTGCAAGACGCGTAACCGATTTGCCGCTGGATACGCATCTAATGATCGTCGAGCCTGAAAAGTACATTGGCGATTTTGCCAAGGCCGGCGCGAACATGATTTCTGTTCACGTTGAAGCTTGTCCGCATCTGAACAGAACTCTCAATCAAATTCGCGAACTCGGCTGTCAATCAGGCGTGGTAATCAATCCGGCAACGCCAGTAGGGTTACTGGAAGAAGCTATTCTTGACGCCGATTACGTTCTGGTTATGTCTGTGAATCCGGGTTTCGGGGGTCAGAAATTTATTCCGGCAGCCTTGGACAAAATCGGACGAATACGCGCAATGATCGCCCAGCGAGGACTGTCTACCCGAATCGAAGTGGACGGCGGAATAGATGTGGATAATGTTTCCAGCATCGTCGAAAGAGGCGCTGAAATGATCGTTGCAGGATCTGCTGTTTTTGGAAAAGGCGATCCAGAGGGCGATTGTCGCCGTTTGCGCGAAGCCGCGCTGCGGGCGACCTATGTTTGAATTTTCGATATCTGCTGGATATCTGATAAAAAGGCTAGGGTCAGAGATCAATCTGAACGATTAGAAATTCTCATCCTTCTGCGGACCAGCTAGCCAGGTAAATCTGCGAATTTTCGGGAGGAAGGTTTAATGCAACTCCGTAAACTAGGCACGATAGTGCTGTTATTATTCGTCGCGTTAGGATCGGCGTGTGGTCCGAAGGCCGACAAGAAAGTATCGGCCAAGAACAAGGTCGAAAACACGCCCGGTCGTGATAAAGAAATTTTTGAGGGCGCGATTGCAGAAATGCGAAAAGGTCGCTACGAACGCGGTCGCATCGATCTTGAGACCTTGATCACAACTTACGTCGACAGCCCATATCTGCCGTTAGCAAAGCTGGCAATAGCCGACTCGTACTTCCGTGAAGGCGGTACATCGAACCTTGCTCAGGCTGAAGCTGAATATCAAAACTGGCTCAGCTTTTTCGCCACCACTCAACGCGATCTGGCCCCGCAGGTACTTTACAAGATGGCGGAGATTCATATGCGCCAGATGCTCGCACCCGACCGCGATCAGCACGAAGCGCTGAAGGCGGAACGGACATTGATGCAACTGGTACAGAATTATCCGGACGCGGCGAACCTTCCTGAAGTAAAGACCAAGCTGGACGAGATTCGGGAACGACTGGCGGACGCCGATTTCAACGTCGCTACATTCTATTACAATAATAGAAATGCGTGGGCAGGCGCCGAAAGTCGATTGAAAGAGATTATTGAGAAATATCCGAATTACACAAAGATGGACGAAGTCTATCACTTGCTTGGAATGACGGAAGTTCAGCGCGAAGATACGGAACAAGCCGGTAAATATTTCAGCATGCTGGCGCAGAAATATCCCAACAGCGAGTACTTTCAGGATAGCGTTGACCATTTGAAGAAATTTGAAATGAATGTTCCGAACCCTGATCCCAATGCGCCGCCCAGACGCGAGAAGGCTGGTTTCGTTGGCAATATGAAGGCAAAGGTTTTCGAACCGACGATTCAGACCAATGACGATGGGATATTGATAACGAAAGACGGCAAGACAAACAACACTGTTGTTAAAGCTCTTCAAGATGCAAACAACGCCTGGACAAACTCGCCGACACCGGTGACAACTACCGTCGGCGCCAGCAAGACCGGCACGGGCGGGACCACGGCTCCTGGCCAGGCAAATCCTTCAGGAACAGTTAAGGTAGGAGTCGGCGGACCAGATAAGCCGGACGATAAAGACAAGAAGGGCCCAATCAAGCCGAATAATTAAGTTTTCTTCAAATTGAAAAGCGAGGAGGCGGGATCAAATTCAGATTCCGTCTCTTTTGTTTTTGGCGTGAGATCGTATTGAAGCGCGAAAATCCTAATCACGCGGGTGTCATCATATGTACAGAAGGTCCAGATCGTATTGGACAGGCCTGGCGGATAGACCAGGCCATTAATAAAATGAGCGAGCTGCGTGGCAAGCTGATAAGAGTATACCGTCCTGCTTGATCTTGAAAAACGAAGCTTCAGGACCCGTGGCATTTCTTGTACTTCAATCCGCTGCCGCAGGGACATGGGTCGTTGCGGCCAACCTTAGGCTGGTTGCGAACTATTGTCTTTGGCTTGTCGCTCTCTTCGCCTGCCGCTGCTGCACTCGCGTTAGCTTTAGTGTAGGTTAGACGTCCGCGCGAACCTCGCGGTCGACGAATGGTCTGTGGCGGCGGCTCTTCGGCCGCCACTTGTAAATTGAACAGCATCCTGGTCGTATCAGTGTCGATTCGATCCAGCATGGTCTGGAACATCTCGAAAGTTTCGCGTTTGTATTCGACCAGCGGATCCTTTTGGCCATAACCGCGAAGGTGAATCGCGTCTTTCAGGTGATCGATATTCAGCAGGTGATCTTTCCAGGCGGCATCGACGATATTGAGCATGATAATGCGCTCGTAATATCGCATTGCTTCCGGACCCACCATCTGTTCTTTGGACTCGTATTTCTTTGAGAGCTTCGACCAGATAGTCTCTTTAACTTCATCGCGCGAGGACTGCTGGAAATCGATGCCTTCGGCGTCGGCGTCAAAACCGTATACCGATTTGAGCTGTAGCTTTAATCCTGCAAGATCCCAGTCGTCCGGATAAACAGACGCGTTCATATACTGATCTATGTAGTCATTCAACAGATCCTCGGCTATCCCCAGGATGTATTCGCGCTGGTTTAATTCTTCCAGCAACTGGCGGCGCAGACCGTAAATGGTCTCGCGCTGTTTGTTCATAACGTCATCGTATTCGATCAATTGTTTACGAATCGTGAAGTTATGGCCTTCGACTGATTTCTGCGCGGCTTCAACACGTTTAGAGACCATCTTGCTCTCGATGGCCATTCCATCCTCCATGCCGAATCGCTTCATTAATGCGCGAACTTTGTCACCGGCAAATATGCGCATCAAATCGTCTTCGAGCGAAAGATAAAACCGCGAAGAACCGGGATCGCCCTGACGACCGGCACGACCGCGAAGCTGATTGTCGATGCGTCGTGATTCATGTCGTTCTGTTCCAAGGATATGCAATCCTCCGATGCCGACTACTTCGTTGTGTTCCAACTCAGTAACCTTCTTGGTCTTCTTAACCTCTTCCTCTATTTGTTCAAGTTCTGCTTCATCGGGATTGATTCCCTGACGTTTAAGAGCTTCCCTGGCAAGAAATTCCGGATTGCCGCCAAGCAAAATGTCAGTTCCGCGACCCGCCATGTTGGTTGCGATCGTCACCGCGCCTTTTCTGCCAGCCTGCGCTACAATCTCAGCTTCGCGCTCGTGGTATTTAGCGTTCAGAACGTTGTGCGGAACGTTCATCTTCTTCAGTCTTTTTGAAATCAATTCCGAGTTTTCGACGGAGACCGTACCAACCAATACCGGTTGCCCTTTTTGATTGAGCTCTTTGATCTCGTTAACGACCGCATTCCATTTTTCGTCGATTGTACGGTAGATCACGTCTGGACTATCGATGCGAACCATCGGCATATGGGTCGGTATCGTCACGACATCCAGATTGTAAATCTTTGAAAACTCTTCAGCCTCTGTCTCTGCTGTACCGGTCATACCGGATAGCTTCTGATACATACGGAAATAATTCTGCAAAGTGATTGTCGCCAGAGTCTGGTTTTCTTTTTCGATCTTCACGCCCTCTTTGGCTTCGACTGCCTGGTGCAAGCCGTCGCTCCATCGCCGTCCGTACTGCAAACGACCGGTGAAATCATCGACGATAATTACTTCGCCCTCTTGAACAACGTAGCTTTTATCCAGGTGATAGAGTGTGTGCGCCTTCAAACTCTGATTAATACAATGCAGAATTTCCATGTTTGAAGGTTCGTAGAGGTTGCCGGAATTGAGCAGCTTTTCCGCTCGCTCAACTCCCAGCTCCGTCAGCGTCGCTGTATGCTGTTTCTCGTCAACGTGGAAAAGCAGACGAGGATCAGCTTTCTCGTCAACGTGTTCGTCATCTTCGGCTTTCAACTGCTGCAACAGGCTTTTCTGTTCCGCAATAATTCTCGCCATCACATCGTTTGCAACGAAGTACTTTTCTGTTGATTCTTCCGAAGCACCGGAAATAATCAGCGGAGTTCTCGCCTCATCAATCAGAATCGAGTCGACCTCGTCAACGATCGCATAATAATGTCCACGCTGAACACAGGTCGACAATTCGAACTTCATGTTATCGCGCAAATAATCAAAGCCGAATTCGTTATTCGTTCCGTATGTGATGTCGGCTTTGTATGCTTCCTGTCGTTCGAAATCATCCATTTCATTCTGGATGCAGCCGACTGTCAGACCCAGGAATTTGTAGATTCGACCCATCCATTCAGAGTCACGCGATGCCAGATAATCGTTAACGGTAACAATGTGAACACCAAGCCCTGTTAGCGCATTAAGATATGCAGGCAGAGTCGAAACCAAGGTCTTTCCTTCGCCTGTACGCATCTCTGCGATTTTGCCTTCGTGCAGGACGATTCCACCAATAAGCTGAACGTCGAAATGACGCATCCCGGTTACTCGACGCGAGGCTTCGCGAACAACCGCAAAAGCTTCCGGCAGAACAGCAGTGAGCACTTCTTGTCTTCGCAGTTTCTGCTCTTCTTCAGGTAATTCAGACAAGTGCTCCAGATCTTTGGCCAGGCGCTCGCGGAACTCTACTGTTTTTGCCTTCAATTGCTCGTCGCTCAGGGCTTTCATTTCCGGCTCAAGCGCATTTATCTCTGCAATCCTTGGGCGCACGCGTTTAATGAAACGGTCATTTGCGCTCCCAAAAACCTTTTGCAGCATTTTATCGATGTTCATAACTATCCTAAGGCCCTTTCAGGTGGGGTCGGCGTGACTAATCTGGAGCACCTGCCAGTTTCTTTTACTCTCTCGACATCATTACCAGAGAATTCTAGGTTATGGTGAAAATCGAGTCAAGAAACGCGTCAAGTGATCGATTTCGACGAGGCCGCGCTCAGAATTAAACAGCCAACAACCAACCTATTCCTCTCATTTGAGATTACTAAATTCAAAAAACGCTTGCCAGCGCTATGACCGCCGGGGCGCCGGAATACGACAAGAGAGGAATAGTTAAATGAGAAATGCGCAGTTCCGAAGGTATGTACGGTGTCCGTCAGATATTCTGACAGATTGAGTTGATGGATTTCGGTTATCGTTCCCGGTTCTTGGTATTGACCCAGGAATCAGCCCCGGAGGAATAGCCGAGACTCTGGAGATCTGCTTTTTGCCCGTCCACTTTTCCTGCAGGGTAACTGTCTGGTTGGGTTCATTGGTGTGAAACCAGCCCGCGTTGACCACAGCGTCCGTGTCTGTTGTCGCCAGTACGTACGTGCATCCCGCCAAACAGCCGACGCCACCAAGCCACAGTGAAACCACCAGGCTGATGGACCGAACGGAGATCTCTTTTTGTGATAACAATCGCTTCACTATTGAAATGATACTAGGTGAAGATTCCGGATTGCAACTTTTAATTGTTAGGCAGGGGTGGGATGGCAGGCCGCCTGTTCTTGTCGGCGGCCTTTTAAACAGTTATTGATTAGCGGCAAATTTCATCGGGTCCAGTGGCACGTTGTTTTCGCGCACTTCATAATGAACGTGCGGACCGGTTGATCGTCCGGTGCTGCCAGCTCGTCCAATCACGTCACCTCTGTGGATCTGCTGTCCGGCGGTAACTTCCAGTGCCGAAAGGTGACCGTAGCGAGTCGTGATTCCGCCACCATGATCTATAACAACAGCGTTTCCGTAACCATTTCGCCATGCTGCGTAAATGACCAGACCGTCTGCGGTAGCGGCGACGCCCGTGCCTGAGGGCACCGCAATATCAAGTCCTGGATGAAATTCCGTGCTGCCCGCAAATCGCCGAAGCCCAAAATGGTCGGTCAGATAACCCTGAACAGGAAAACCTTTAGGCGTAGTACTCATCATGAGGCGTCGATTGTCGAGCTCGAAATTAATGACCCGCAGTTGATCTTCCAGATGCTCGGCATTTTTCTCGACCACGTCGAACGAGTCCGGACCACCACGACCGATGTTTGTATCTATATCTTCCGCGTATTGCAGACCGTTCGAGGTAGAGAGCTTCTTCGCCTGGTCTTCGATGTTATTAACGCGTGCGCTGAGTTTTTCAATCTTGTTCTGATCGGCTAAATGCTTGCTGGTCAGTTCCAGGTTATCCTTTTTCAACTGATTGAAAGCGACAACGTCGGCGGCGTGTCTTGCTACCCAAATACAGCATAATGAAAAAATGATAATGACACTGAGCAGGGTTCCAACCCCCGCATAAATATAGCTGTATTTTATGTTGAGCTTATGAAAACGTCCTTTTGCCGATGGCGCAACAATAAATGTATAGAAAGTTTTTTCTTGAGACATAAATCCCTTGCACTCCCAAAAAGAACAGAGTTATGGGGCTACCCACGCCTGAGACTTTGGCGGGGCTATGGACCTTCCTCTTACAAACCTAACTTTCCTGAGGTTCCTATCGTCTTCTTATATTGACCAAATTATTTAATTGAAGGGACTGCCTATCACAGTCAGGGTGAAAAACTATCATAACGCCCGGCCAACGGCAACCCGTTTTTGGTCGAAAGAAATAATCAGGCGAATTATAAGCGAAATATAATGGATTATCAGTTAGCGTGGTGTGATTTTCCTCGTCAACCAACTTTCATTGATTTTCGCATCGGATGCGCTTCTGTGTTAAAGATCACCGAATCAAAGTTCAGCGCCAAAGGCGGAGAGAAAAGTAGGTAATAATATTTGAACGTCTCGGCAAAAACAAAACTTTCCATGCTGTCGGATTTCTCTTTCGTCACAACACTTTTCAGAGAGGCATATCCAACATCATTTCTACAATATTTAACGAAATCCTGAAACATCTCGCCGCCGGTTTTCCAATACTGCGGGTCGTTTGTGAAGTGATATAAGTAATAGGTCGATTCAACGATCTCAGGTCTCAACGGATACCCCTCATCCTCAATCTTAACCGTCTTATCCCTGTAGGTTTTGTAATCGAAAGTTTCTGGCTCGATTCCATTCAGGAACCACATATTGAAACTCGATTCCTGCAATCGCTTTGCGCGAGGCAGATCTCCCGAGAGCGCCAGCACAGCCGGGAAAAACGCATCCAGCGCACCATACGTCGTTGCGGTTCGCTGGCCCGTTTCCATATCAGCATGACCGTACCAAAGCCACTTGCCGTCGTTGTCCGCCAGATATTTATTGATTGCTTTAATACTGTTAAGCCACATCTCCTTGCAGTCCTGATCATCAAAGAGCAGCCAGGACTTCAACAGGTACTCGTAATATGAATCGATCTCGCCGCTGATGTGACTATCCTTATCTGTCCATTGGCCATTTTCGACATTAATGCGAGTGCCGATCAGACCAATTGGCGAGCGACGTCTGTAAACTTCAACCAGTGCGCGCTTTGCCTTTTCATAATAGACAGGTTTGTGAGTAAGTTTTGCGAGTGTGCCGAATTCGATCAGCAGCGTGCCCGCCTCTGCAGGATTGGTGATATTCCCGCGCACTTTGCCAGTCTTGAGATTTACAAACATGTATGGAATGCCCGTAGGCGAATCGAAAACCGGTGACAGCCTTCTCCCAAGATCGTCCGCCAGTCCGAGCAGGCGTTTGTCTCCAGTCAATTCATAATTGGACAACAGGCTTCCTAACAATCTGATCGTAATCTCGAAGTTCTTAACATATATATCTTTGTCGAACGACAGGTTCTCGGCGATATAATTTCGGGTTTTGTCGGCTTCATCCTTAAAGCCCATCAATATCATCGTGTCCAGAGCATCAACCGGGGTCATCAACAACGACTGCCCGTACCAATCGTGCGGAGACTTTGATAATGGTCGGAGATCATCATGTCCCCAGGCATATTGCTTGTATCCGTTCCAGGCGTGCATGAATTCGGTGCGGACCTGCTCAGCAAGTACTTTTCGGTTCAGCTGCGCTTTTGATTTCGACTGATTTGCGCGGGTAAAAGTGGAAGTTGTTATCAATGTGATCAGAGCCAGGACTAAACCGATTACGCGCCTCATCATTTATATTCCCCTGCCTGCAGAATGGTGAATCCTTCAGGGAAATTACTCTGTCTGGCCTTTTTTGGCAATAAAGATAAATCGGGCGCGCACCCAGGATCCAGTGGATCAAGATTGATGCGCGCCCTCACAAATCTACGGTTAAGTCACGACGAAGTCTGTGTTAGCAATTTACGATTCAGGATGTGGACGGCCCGGCGGAGGCGGAGGTGGTTGTTGTTTTAACTGTTCCAGCTTCGCCCTTTGGTCGTCAGTTAGTAAACGATAAATCGCTGAGTCCGTCCTTATCCTGATAAACGACAACTGCGCTTCAATATTTGCCTGTTGATTGGTGAGCGCCCGAGCGGCCTGCTCGTCAAATTGCTTGTTCTCGACAATCTGTCGGATGCCCTCGTGAATATCCTTCATCTGCTGCTGATAAGTCTCCGAATCGGTTCTCATTTGTTCCATCAGGCTATGGATCTGCTGCCGCTGGTCTTCGGACAGATTAAGTTGATTCATCATCCGAGGGTCCATAAATCCGCGCGGCCCGGGCCCGCCTGGTGGTGGAGGTGGCGGAGTTTGATTCTGATTTTGCATTCCAGGCTGTTGCGGAGAGTTATTAGCTCCAACCCGAACTGTTGTGAATAGAACTGCACACATCAGACATAGAAAACTGGCAAGTGCAGCAATCCCTGTCGGAAATGTTTTCGGGGCTTCCATTGTATTTTCTCCTTCTGTTATCAATATCATAAGACGTCGTCTCGATTTGATTTCT
>Ga0070741_10001432_pt1 | contig 72760 bp, 69 predicted proteins | sample Coa_R1_4_FD_66440 | JGI IMG/M metagenome (GOLD analysis project Ga0070741, IMG submission 66440) | Surface soil microbial communities from Centralia Pennsylvania, which are recovering from an underground coalmine fire - Coalmine... | ecosystem: Environmental > Terrestrial > Soil > Unclassified ...
TGACGATATCGAAGAGGCAAAGAAATTCTACGGCGTTGTGCTGGGCCTGAAAAAAGTATTTGAAATGCCGGGATGGGCTATGTTCAGTCACTCTGATCAGGGGCCATCGATCGGGCTCTCCGCTGATCCGAGACACAACAACCAAACCGGAGCCGTTGTTGTCCTGCGCGTTGACAACATCGACTCAGCAAAAAAAGAGTTATCACGCTCCGGAATCGAGTTTGAATCCGAAGAAGAAGTTCCCGGCGTCGTTCGTCTGGCGATGTTTCGCGATAATTCTGGCAACCAACTGCAATTAATGCAACGGCTGATTCAAGGCTAAAGTCCCGGTTAAGGAGACAAAAATGTCAAACAACAAAGAATCCGAACTTGTAGACCGAGCCAGCCGGGGTGATAACGTTGCGTTCGAAGAGCTGCTCTCGGAATTTCAACAGCCGTTATTCTCATACATTTATCGAATGGTTACACATCGACAGAATGCGGAAGACCTGTTGCAGGATGTCTTGGTCAGAGTAATGCAGTCTTTGCCTCAGTATCGCCGTGAAGCTAAATTCAAAACGTGGCTGTTTGGAATCGCTACCCACGTTTGCCTGGACCATCTGCGACAGAAAAATCGCTGGAGCGCTGAAGCTCAACTGAAAGGCGAAAAGGCCACCGACGAAGATCCCGACGCAGTAGCAGGTTTGCGGACTCTGCTGGGACAGCAGGATTTCGTCTATGAAATTCGCGAACATATTGCCTTTTGTTTTTCATGCATTTCCAGAACACTGCCGCCCGAAGAGCAGGCGGCGGTCATGTTGAAAGAAGTCCTGGGGTTCACCGCACAAGAGGCCGCACAAATCATCGGCATTTCCGAACCGGTCTTCCGTCACAGCCTGTCTTCTGCCAGATCAACTATGACGAATCGCTATGAAGGACTCTGCCAATTAGTAAACAAAACTGGCGTCTGTTATCAATGTCAGGGATTGCGCGAAGTGACGCCTGAAGGCAATCGCGGCAAGGATTTGGTTCGAATAGAAGTAGCACCGAATTTAGCTGTTTCACCGGAGAATCTGTTTGACAGCCGATTGAAGATCGTCCGCGAAGCCGATCTCGCATTCGGAAAAACTCGCGCAATGCACGATCTATTCTTCGAAATTCTCACACCTCAGGCGGCGCAAAGCGCCTGATACGGAAGCGGTTTCTTCGTATGTGCTAAGATTGGCCTGTATGAAAGAGACCGCTTTGCTCATCATTGACGTGCAATTGGGAATGTTCGAAAGTCCTTTGATTCCGCCTGTCTATTCTGGTGAGAGACTGCTTGCCACAATAAAACGGTTGATCGGGAAGGCTCGGGCTTCGTCCACGCCGATATTTTTTATTCAGCATAACGGTGAAGTTGGCGATCCGATCGAAAAGGGAACTCCACAATGGCATATCCATCCAGCTATAGCTCCTGCGAACGGCGAGATGGTCATTCAGAAAAATACTCCTGACAGTTTTCACGAAACATCGCTGAAAAACGAATTGTCGCAAAGAAACATAAATAACCTTGTCCTGACCGGCATTCAAACCGACTATTGCGTTGACACAACCTGCAGGCGAGCATTCAGCCTTGGTTTTAATGTCACTCTTGTAAAAGATGGTCACAGCACCTGGGACGACAGATCCCTGACCGCGCAACAGATCATCGATCATCACAATGAAGTTTTAGGTAACTCTTTCTCAAAATTGAGATCGGCCGAAGAAATAGTTTTTTAGTCCGTGCTGAATCAGGAATCCCATTCCCGAATCTGGTATATGAACGCCGATTTCGAAACGGAATTGGCGGCCGCTTCAGGCCACTATCGAAGACCTGCAATCTTTGAACAAATCAATCGTCAATTAGCAGAGAAACTCCTTTGGCTCACATCACCGGGCGATGCCATTATCGCTAAGCCGCCGTGGTCTGATGACTTCGTTAGAGAAGCCAAAACACGCCTCGTTGATTTGATTTCTGAAGACGACCCAAAAGATCAAGCTCACAAGGAATTTACCCCTTGGGGATGGACCGAATCTGCCAAGGCAGCAGGCGAAAAGATTGGCGCGATCGTTCGCGCAATTCAGGTGGACATTATAAGAAAAGTTAATTCGAAATTGTTCAGTCATGCTCTTGAAAAAGAACTGGGAATTGCGCTGCCTGGTTCCGCAACGGCAACAAATCTTGATGAACTGAAACACGTAGTCGCTCTCGGCGCATCTTCTAACGATGCAAAATGGGTAATCAAGAGCCCTATGGGTTTCGCAGCTCGTGATCGAATTCTTGGAAGAGGTCCCACTCTGGAATCTCCGCAGGAAAAATGGTGCGCGCGACGATTTTCCTTGGGCGACACATTGATCTTTCAACCGTGGCTGGAGGTTGTGCGGGAATATGGTGTCCAGATGATGATCGGTGAAGCGGGCCAGATTGAGATACTGGGCATCAGCGATCTTCAAACAAACGGAGCTGGCGCAGCCACCGGTTATCTTCTCGGCCGCAAACCATCGGCCGAACGCGTAGCCGAGCTTGAACGCGTAGCTGAAATCGTCGGTCGTCGTCTTTTTGCCGAAGGCTATTCTGGACCCGCCGGAATGGATGCGCTCGAACATAAAAATGGTCTTCACCCGTTGCTTGAAATCAATGCGCGGTATACGATGGGTTTTGTGGCGCTGGCAGTAGAGCGCCAGTTAAAACCACCAACGCCGACTTTCTGGAGTCTGAAATAACACCAGTTCAAATAGGTCTGTCTGGCGTAAGGAGCGTCCCATGCGTTCTTTAGTGATTATCGCGACAACCGCAGTCCTTCTCGTGATCGGTGTCTGTTCTGTCCAAGCCCAGCAAAAAACGATCAAAGATTCGGCCGAATACAACGCGTATATTACGGCATTGAATATGCAGGATCCTGTTCAGAAGGCTGCGGCAATGGAAGCCTTCATTGAGAAATACCCAAATAGCGTCGTGATATTAGATGCGCTGGAGCAGGCAATGGGTGCATATCAAGCTGGAGGAAATGTCGACAAAGTTCAATCTACGGCCAATCGCATTCTCGCCATCGATCAGAACCACGTCCAAGCGCTTGCAGTGATGGTATTCATCAATCGTAATCAAGCTACCAGTGGCAAGACACAGCTTTTGCCGGAGATTAAATCTCAAGCTGCTCGTGGACTGCAGTTGCTGCCTACGTGGAACAAGCCTGCCGAGATGTCTGACGAAGACTTTAAGAATTTGCAAAATAGAATGGCTTCGATATTCAACGGCGCCTCCGGATTCGTCGCTTTGCAGGCAAAAGATTATGCCGCCGCTCGCGATTACTATTTGAAATCGGTTCAGATCGATCCGAACAATCTGCAGGACGTTTATCAGCTTAGTATTGCTGAATTAGAAATGAAACCGATTGATCCCAATGGTTTCTGGTACATCGCAAAAGCGATCAAACTCTCAGGCGACAACAAAGCCGCGGTTCAATCCATAAGCGGTTACGGTAAGGCCAAGTACCACAACTACCACGGTGGCGACGATGGCTGGGACAGTATCCTCGCATCAATTGGCGATCAGAATGTTCCGCCTCCGAGCTTTGCAGGCTCGATTAAGCGAGCACCAACCGCCGCCGAAATAGCCGTTCAAGCCGTGCAACAGAACGATGTCTCTTCGATGTCGTTCAGTGATTGGGAGTTCATTCTGTCGTATCGAGATGCATCGCCTGCAAATAAAGAGGCAGCGGATAAGGTCTGGCGAGCGATCCAGTCATTACAAAAGAATGGCGCGGCCAAACTTTCCATTCCTGTAAAAGTTATATCTGCGACCGGCGATACGATCATTGCGGCAATATCCGAAGACAACCAGAAGTCGAATACCGCCGACGTTCGCATCACTCTTCAGAGTCCTGTTGCGAGCCCGCCTAAACCGGGCGCTGAAATCAAGATTGTCGGCGTACTGACTGATTACGCGCTCAACCCGTTGGTTTTCACAATGAAGCAAGCAGAAATCAGTGGGTCATGACTACGTATTGATGTAAAGTTGGATTGATGCCTGAAATCTATGTAAGCACCGATATCGAAGCGGATGGTCCAATCCCAGGCCGCAATTCAATGCTCAGTTTTGCGTCGGCAGCATTCCTTGCGGACAAGAGGCTGCTAAGTACATTCACCGCCAATCTGGAAACCATTCCGGGGGCTGTTCCGGATCCGGCTACGACCGAATGGTGGAAGACTCAGCCGGAAGCCTGGAAGAAATGCCGACAGAACCTTCAGCCTGCGTCAGTAGTAATGCCTCAATACGTTTCGTGGATCAAGAACCTGCCGGGAATGCCGGTCTTCCTTGCCTATCCTGCTCCGTTCGATTTTATGTTCATTACTTATTATTTGCATAGCTTCGCCGGTGAAAGCCCGTTCTCGCATTACGCTCTGGACATAAAGTCTTATGCGATGGCGATGTTGAAGACCGACTTTACCAGTGTCGTAAAAAGCAATATGCCAAAATACTGGTTTGATGACCTGCCTTACACTCACGTAGCCCTGGATGATGCTATCTCGCAAGGCGCCCTTTTTTGCAACATGTTGGCCCAGAATTTGCGCTAATCAATCTGTCCAGTTTGCTGTGACCCCATATGGCCGAATTCCGGCCTTATTAAATAAGTGTCACACCAGGTGTCACAGTCTTATTTATAGACAGGACGGCAGTTATTGAACTGTGACACGTGTGACAGCAGTTGGCCAAAGTCTGATTTTGTGCAACAAATTGGCAAAAATCGTGGCGTGGACTTTAGTCCGCGCAAGTCGATGCACCTAACCAGAATTGAATACAAAAGCATCAGTTAGAGCAAGTGTACGTGACTGTTTCGTTTGAACTTGTGCGCTCTACAATTTGCGCGGACTGAAGTCCACGCCACGATTTCCCTCGGTGATCCGCGACCCTTTGGCCAATACGCCGTACGATTATGAAACGGAAGACCGGCGCATTTTGCGAACCCCTACGGCTTTTTCGCCGCGGCCGGAGGACTGACAAAGTTGGTATATTCACCGTGATCCGCGTAAAACACGCCTATGTGATGCGAAACGTGGACGCCTTTTCCTGTAGTATCGCTGCCCACGTACCAATCATGAGTAAACGATCCCGCTTTTGTTGTTCCTAAGGGCTTTGTCGGATTTGAAGGTTTCGGCGTCATCGTTGCCGGCGGGGGGCCCGAAAGACTAAGGCCATATTCATCTTTAAACACAGAGTTACTGCGGCTGACATCTTTTCCTTTCGTGCGGGCCTCGATCCCGTCTTTCCATTCGGATGACACGCCTTTTTCCACGGTGCCCTTAGAAAAATCTTCATTCACGTCAATGTAAGGCATCGGTTTTCCGAAGTTGTCAAAGACCCTCAATGAAGTCCACGACGAATAGCCGAACTTTCCGTTGGCGACGTGATCAGTCCCTAACAGTTCCAGGTGATGCGGTGCTCTTACTTCCATATTTGCAGTGAAAGTATCGTCGGACTTAGCGCCGGGAGCGCGATGCGTGATTTCAATAGTGATGTCCCCGGCTTTGGTGCTTGGACCAAGCGATTTTATGGGAATCTTTGTCAGGTCGGTACCGCTTAAAGTCGAGCCGCCACCCTCGAGCGCCAGCTTGTCCGCGCCTTTCGTTATTTTGATGTTGAACTTTCCTTTTCCTCCAAGGCTATCGATCGGGATCTGGCCGGTTGTCGGGTATAGATCGCCGAGCGTCGGTGTGCCACCGTTAAACTACCAGAGCCCTTTTGTAACGAAGCTGGGATATATCTTTTCCTCAACGCCTGTCTGTTTATCTTTGAGGGTGCCCAAAGGGTTTTCATCCTTCTGCGGTTTTGGTGCTTCTGGCTGTTTGACGGCCGGCTCGCTTCTCATATCCAGTCGGCCAGGTGATCGGGAACGTGATTCGTGCGCTGAGTGTAGAGGGATGCTGCTGAAATCGTGATGGAAACCCAATGATTCGTTAGAATGGCCCGCAATCGTCGGGCTGGCGGCAGATTGCGGAAAGCTACTGGAAGTCAGAGCGCGGCTCTGCGTTAGACTTGATCGACCAAATAACATCTGAGAATCAGAGACAGTTTGCTGAGCGTTAGACCTTTGTGCGAAGGTATGCATTGACGACCTCCATTGTTCGACGAGCGCGCAAAATCGGGCCAAACCAGTAGCCGAAATGTAAACGCGACCAAATGCTGCCTGATTATACAAGCAAGTTGCTGTCAATTGCGGGCCGGAAGCTTCAAAGCAGTGTAAATCTTAGCACATCAGGGGTCCGAACGGAGCGGGTGGTTCGAGTCTTTGATCGAAACGGTGGGTCCTCGGCCCAGTTACAGAAATAGCAGAGCTGAGCCGAAAATCAAATCAAGATCATTACAAATCTGGTGACCGCAAAGGAGACATCTTATGTCAATGCTTGGTAATTTTCGTCAGGTGTCACCGCAACTGCTGATGCGTATTAAAGCGTGTCCGGCGCTTGTCGGCGAAGTAATTGATTACCGTCCTTCCAGCAACACGCCCACTACCGACGTAGATGGGCTCATTTCCCTCATGCCGGCGCACATGCGCAAGGGAATCGAAGAGATGCCTGAAGAAGACCGCGCGAAATTTTTGGCAGCACTTAGCGACTCTCTTACATCGGAACAGATACCTCTCGAATTCAGGCAACAGATTCAAGCGATGGTTCAGTCATCGAGGTCTCGCAAATCCAAACTTGATCCCAATGATTTAGGAGAGGAGCTAGACATCGCCAAGGATTGGCACGCAATCCATTTCTTGTTGTGCGGCGTTGCGGGCGATGCGCCAGGACCGCTGGGAGATACAATTCTCGGAGGAACGGAAATTGGAAACGATCGCGGTTATGGACCCGCACGTTACTTGGAAGTCGCCCAGACAAAGGCAATTGCCGAAGCTCTCGAGATGATCGGTCCAGCAAAAATCGGTAACAGATATAGTGCGGCTGAGATGAACAGACAGCAGATTTATCCTAACGGCTGGTCTGATGATCCTGATACAAAGGCCTACTTATGCAAAGTCTATTCTGGGCTTCGGGCGTTTTATATCAATGCCGCACGGAAAGGCTTTGGCGTTCTGCTGTATCTGTCGTAGCCGTCATTCTGTTATCTGTATTGCTAACGCATGAAATCGGCGGATTTGCCTTTGGGTATGGACAGGCTTTTCCAGCTTTCAGATTTCAGGTGCTTAGCGATAAAGACAATCTGGTACACATGACCGGCATAATGCGCTAACTGCCGGAGGATCGCTTTTATAACCGAATGAGGCTCTTTCCTTATGTAAACGGTTTTATTCAGGTCCTCTGGGGTTAGGCGCGACAGAGTATCGAAGAGGCATTCCCAGCCTCGCTCCCAATTTGCTGTTATAGCTTCCACGGAACCGATGTCGTCGATGAACTCGGTGTCTCGGTTCCTGGTTGGCTTTTCTCCGTCGGTAGTCAGGAAATCGGTCCATCGCGAAATCATATTGCCGGAGATATGTTTCATAATTGTGGCAATGCTGTTCGATTCGGGATCCGCTTGCCAGTGATAGTCGGCCGGCTGCAGCTGCGCCAGAGCGCGTTCGGCCAGGTTTTTGAGCTTTCTGAATTCCGTGGTTGAGTTCGATAAAAATTCTTTTTCGTTAATATCTTCCATTTTCGTTCCTTTTGAGATTTTGAGCCTGAATTGTCGCCGTTTTAAGTTTACACCGATCGCGCTAGTGACTGCCTGAAAAGCTCACCGGTTCATTAGTCTTTCAAGTTCAGGCGATTTGGTTGAGCATTATATTGGGCAGCGGATTTAAAAAGTTATATTGCCGGCGAACCCGCAGGGACAAAATAACCAAGGGTCACATACAGGCTGCTTCAGCAGCCTTTCCCGCAGGGTTACTAGACCGGTTGTTCACAACCAGGGCCGTATGCGAAAATAGTTTTGAGCCCGTTTCAACGGGCTTACTCTTTTGTGGAGGCTTTAGCCAATGCCTCGCCGAGTCTATTCTGAAATAAATTTTCACATTACGTGGCACGTAAAAGAGAGCTTACCGATTATCACGGAAACAATCGAGGAACGCCTGCATCGATATCTGCTCAGTTATAGTCTTCAAACAAAAGGAGTGATTGTTCATCAGATTGGCGGTACGGAAACTCATGTTCACCTTGTTATTTCAGTTCCTCCATCAGTTTTGATGAGCGATTGGATTGGGAAACTGAAAGGCGCGAGCTCTCATTACGTAAATCAGGAACTGGTAAACCGAAAGTTGCTGGATTGGCAGGGAGGTTATGGCATCGTCAGTTTCGGAACTAAGGATCTCCCATGGGTTATCGAGTACGTTAAAAATAAGAAAGAACACCATCGACGCGGAACAATCCAGGAGCGCCTGGAGCGAACTGACGAAGACGATGGCTAAAGCCTGAACTGGTTAAGCACGCTGGAAGCGCGCTGTCCAGAATCACGGTCTGGCTACCCCGCTGTAAACAGCGGGTCTATCAACCCTTCGGGAAAGCCGCGTGAGCGCGGCTGAGGCAGCAACAATAGTTCGCCTGCAATGTCACGGGCTAGCGCACTCGATGGTTCGGTTATCGTTGATTTAGACTTTGTCCAAATGTTATTGGATTTGATTCAGTTCGTAATAGACAATGTTTCTTGATTCCAATTTTCTGGCTTTGAAAACAGCGGTATCCGGCGTGTAGAGTTTGTAGTTTCCAAGATCAGGAATATCGAAAGCGATCTGTCCATTCACGGGACCTTCAATATCAGTTGGCTCTTCTTCGAAGTAGACAATCTGATTGCTTTTGAGAAATACAATTTTCCGTGTGAACTCTGTGTACTCTGGAAGAGGGACACCCATCGCTTTTTCGGCCTCGTCCGCCCTAACCGTGTATTTAAAGGCGTACATCTTGTCCCAATCGAAATTTGTCAGATCTTTTATTCGGATCGTGCAGTCAATCGAACCCTTGCAGGTGCTATTTATTCTTCGCACGATCTTTTGTTCGAAAGCGCCATTGGTGCTGCATCCGGAGCAGATCAGTAACAATGCTATTACCGCGACCTTCGTCATTGCTCTTTGTTCCTTTGATCTTTTTACGACAAGGAAGATTAAACAGTTCATCAGAGTTTTGACCTCAATTAAGCCCGGTAAGAGCGTTCTAAATTGCGATGTCAGTGTAGAGTGTCAGAGCGATTTGCACATTAGGTGCTCGTCTTCCTTTGCGGCCTCGTATGAAATTGTAGAGACAATCCCATTGTTAACCTCGACAACAACGCCTGTAAGTTCATTTACATACGTTTCAACCCATTTAAGTTCTGGATCCTGATGGTGCTCAAATCCGCTCTTGTCGATTTCAAGCTTTTCATAGGTCGTTCGTTTAGGTGGCACCGTTATTATACTGAATACGGTATCGCGAGGCACATTCCATTCGGTGCTTCTGCAAGGTTCACGCGTATAAAGGAATGTGATTCTTTGGCCGTCAATGTCGTAAGAACTTTCACCGACGTTAGGTTTGCCGAAAAGTTTTTCAACGTCCTCCCTTGTTGAATGTAATGGTATTATGCCACGCCATCCCGGAGACTGAGGCGTCTTTGGACAAATGAGCATCGTGCATAGAACTACAATCAACAGGTAATTTTTCATTCCTACCTCGCCAAAAAGGATGTATTTGGATGAGTTCGCGGACACTAAATCACATCCGATTGGTATTTAGTTGTTGCCGCATAAACCCCGACGCGGGCTTAACTAGGCTCGCGGCCTTGACGGGCGAGAACCTAAAACCGTCTTTGTCCTTTTTGATCCGCTCGAGTCAGTCTCGATAACCAGGCGAACTGGGTCGCTTTTCTCGGAGGGTGCGACCTCAAGGCTCTTAGTTGCTAACAATATTACCGCCTGGCCGCTTTCCGGCTTCCAATTCGGGTCGGCGGGAATTGTCGCTTGGACCCGGTAGTGAAGACCTTCATAACCGTTCAGCGTAAAATGACCCTTTGAATCAGTCTTTACGTACCAACCAGCCAGGCGATCGGATTTGACTTCATTCATGCTGACCTCGGCGCCGACTGCGGGTCGACCGTCAGGCCAAACTATAACCCCAGTAACTTGTCGTTCGATCAGTGGCGGTGGTAATCGAAATTCCACGTTTGCGATGTGCTGTCCCTCTTCCAGAACGAAAACCTTTGCTTCAGATTCATCAGTGGAGGCAGGGTAAAACGTCTTGGGATATGGCAAATCCTTGCTTGGTGCATCATTGAGATTTATTGCCATTATGTATCGTCCAGGCGGAAGGTCTTTGAATTCAAAGCTCCCATCAGAATCGGAAATCGCATACAATGATCTTACGTTCTTTCCGTCTGTTCGCACGGGTTTCAGATCTATAGTTTGAACTCCAGCGGACCGGCCTTCAGTATTGAGGAGCCTTCCGATTATCCTGCCGTCAGTAAAGGTGCGGTAGTCTATCTCTGCGCATCCCTGATTATGAACTTCAACGTTTTCATCTTCCACAGGCGAGAGTTTATCTGGCATGATTATGTGTACGGTGTATTTGCCCGGAGGTATTCCCGAAAAGCTGTACTTCCCATCATCGGCTGTTGTCGTTTCGAAATGCCGATCTCCCGAGGTTGCGATTACTTTTGTTCTAGCAATCGGTTTGACTATTTCCCAGCGCCCCTCTTCCTCGTTAACTCGATATTGTTGGGCCACGCCATAAATTAGTCCGCCGGCCGGGGAAGTCGCCTTCGCTGGCCTCCGCCATAGGGCGAGTACGCGAGCAGAGGCCCGCATAGGTATAATGCTGCTTGGGGTCAGTATATCCATATACAAGATACTTCTTGCCCTTCTCGAACTCGTAGCCACAGTCGCCGCCGCCAAACCCGGTAATGATGTCGATTTCTTGTCCCGTGACACCGCGAAACGGTTCGTCTACCCGTAACCGAAAAAGCCTCATCGGTCTCTTGTGCCCCTCTTCATCGATACTTATTTGCGAAGAACTGATCGGCGTTCCTGCGAAAATGGCATCAGACCGCCAGTACGCTTGGCACGGAGGTCCTGAAGCGCTGCAACTGCAAGCGAATGTTTGCGGCGAGAACCCAACCAATAATAAGAAAGCCACGGCCACGCTTGGGAAGAAAAGTTTGCGTTGGATCATGAATCAACTCCCGATTGAACGCAGAATACGTGAGATCGGTCCGCCCATCAAGCCGCGGAAACATTTTTGCCTTAACGAACTCTGATAGAGTTCGTCAAGAATTGCCAGAGTGGCAATTCTTGACTCAAGAACCTACATAAATGCGTAGTGACACAGCCGCGATGCATTTCGATTTTACTTGTGATGATCCAATGGAAAGGCCCACTCAAGAAGGACAGGCTTTGAGGAATAACACCAGCGCTCACCCACAAATAATCTCCGCACGATCTCTTGTCTTCGTTCGTGCCTAAAACAGTTATTAGTTGGGAATCCGTTTCTTCCAGTAACCAGGCTCGCGACTGCAATGCATGACAGCAACAATTAGAATGAACTCAGGTTCGACTGTGTAGAGAATGCCGTACGGGAACACGTGCGTAAGACACCGTCGTACATCATCCTCGATTATTCGCCATCGGAGCGGCGCATCAACAAGGCGTCGGATCGCATCCTCCACGGACGAAACAAATCGCGATGCAAGCTCGGGATCAATTTGAGCGTATCGATTAGTTGCCTCTTCGTATTCCGTTAGTGCTTCCGGATGGAATTCGAATTTCATCGCCGAATGGATTCGCGCACCTTACGGAGGGCCTCTTCACCTGGAATGGTCTCAACTTTTCCCGCACGGACTTCGTCTCGCCTACGCAGGGCTTCGGCTGACCAGAGCTTGTCGAGAGAGCCCAAGTCGCCCGAGTCGAGACTCTGAACAAGCAGGTCTGCTAATTGTGCACGCGACTCGTTCGACAAACTCATTGCCTGTTCGGCTAACTGTTGTATCGTAGTTTCCATAAGCACAGAATACTCAGCTACGTGAGAAATCTCAACCATTATAACTTCGCAACAACAAACGCCCCTACTGACAGTAGCAATTCGTAGCCAGCACTCGCAAACGACACTCACAGTCTTCTTGCTATTAAGAACCTGCTTGTATACGTAGTGACAGCCGAGCCGCATTTCCGTTTTACTTGTGATGGTCCAATGGAAAGGCCCACTTGAGGAGGGAAGGCTTTGAGGAGAATAATATCAATAACACCCGCGCTCACTCACAAACGATCTCCGCGCAATCGCTTTGACCTCGCACGTGCCTGCAAACTTTTCATAACTGAACCGGCCCTTTAATTCGAATGTGACGGAGTATCGAAATGTTCAAGAAAATATTTGTTTATTTTATCCTGGCGAGTCTCTGCGTTTGGGTGGCGCTTGTGTTTACCGCTTCTTCAGGCGCTTATGGATTTCAAGTTCTTGAAGCCGTTCTTAAGGCTGACGACGGCCACATCACCGGAATATGTCCGGCCGAAATAGTTTTTCACGGTTACATAAGAACCAACGGTCCCGGCATCGTCAGATATACCTTTGTGCGGAGCGACGGTGTTCGCGGCCCGGAATTGACTCTCGTGTTCAAAGAGTCGGACACGAAGGCCGTGACCGCTAGCTGGGCGCTCGGTTCTACCGGTCCGCTCCCCGCTGCCGGAGATATGACGATAAGGATTATTTCGCCAAATCCGATGCAGTCCAGTACAAAGACAGGCAGCTTTACTCTTGATTGCAAACGCCAGTCACCTGGCGCACAGCAGGCTCAGCCGCGATCCGGGGTGCCACAACCAGGCACACCGAGAACGAACGGTTCGCAGACCGGCAGATTTCTGGTCACCTTGAATGGATTCCATGTAAATCATCAGACGAAAGATGACGCTCTGGAACGCGACGGAGTTGGCGACGAGGTCTACTTAATTTCACCGACTCTTTTTCTTTGCAATCCAACTGGAATCGTTGACGGCGGCGGCGGTTTTGGTCCGGTTCACGGACAAAAGCGCGATCCCGGAACGGTACAGGCCGGCAGCGCTACGCCGACAGGAGGACTGCGCACAGGAGATTCATTCCCAACCAGCAATCCGGAAACCGGCGCTGGCCATCCTATTTCACCGGGATTCGGCTTTCCGTTCAAGTTTTATGAAGGCGACATCATACAAGGGCAGACCGCGGTGGTGATCGTTCCGAGTCTATGGGAATGGGACAACAACGACAATACTCTGCACGATCCGTTCGCCAATGTGTTTAGCGGCGCGGCGGCCAGAGCAAATCTTCTGGGGCATGTAACGCGGTTGATTCATAACCCGCCGTCAGAGTTTCGCGGTTGTCTTATCAGAGCTTCGGGTTTGCGGATGCCTATCAATCAGGTGTCGATAGGGCACGGACCGCTTGGGCTGGGTGAAGTCAATAATCGCCCAATTGGCATGATTAAAGTTGGTGATCGTTATGTGTTTGATCCGACGATGGTAGTGTTGACTTATGAATCGGCGAATATGATCGCGAGAATGGATTTTGGTCACGGTCCTGGCATTTTCGAGTTGAGGTTTACAGATGACCATGACCTTGAAGGCGACTATACGCTGTTTGTACAGGTCAAGCGGATATTGTGAGCTAGTCTTCTCGAACGGCATCGCCGACGAACCATTTGTTATCTGGCTGGCTCAGCCGCAATAGGCCGGAAGGCCGACCGCAAAGGGAGGCCTTTCCGCAGATCGAAGCGGCGGAGCCCCCAAAAAGCGAATAAGGCTTGAAAAGCAATCCGGAACAATTTGTCGAGTAGCTTTGACTAGCACAGCTATTGACCTCGCCGCTTTCGTTCAGGCAATTAAATGGCTCCCGATCCCACCTCAAGAACTTTCAATTACCAGGATTGCAAAGCGAACGCACTGATCGACTTATACAATACTATTAACTTCTCGGGCATTAAGTGTAATATGCGATGGCTGGTTTGAACCTGCACAACCTATTCACGCGGAGAGTATTCGATTAGCGGCACTATGGGACTCTTTTTCGGCAAATTGAAGTATTACGGCGTGCGTCTCGCGGTTGCCCTAGTGTCGATTTATATAGCTCTTTTTTTGGCGGCAATTGTGTTGTGGCGGATGGAGCCAAAGCAATATCTGAGTGAAATGTACCGTGATCTCTATAATGTCAAGGACGGCAGAGCCACGCTGAAGCCTGGGTACTACCGCAGTTTCGGCGAAGGAAGCGCGCGTGGCGAAGTGCGCGTGAATTCTTATGGATATCGCGGACATGAGCCGAGTCCAAATCCAAAATGGCGAGTGTTGCTGCTTGGCGACTCATTTACATTTGGAGCATTGCTGGATCAGAAGGAAACCATCGATGCTCGAATGGAAGCGAAGGAGCCGGGAATTGAAGTAGATAACCTTGGAGTGATCGGTTACAACCTGCCCGAGCAATTGGCTCCCCTGCGCGAATGGAAACTGCCCGCGAACCAGGCAGTTTATCTTTTCTTTTATAATGATTTTGAAGCTCCTCGCGAGCTGAGGTTAGTGAATGGTTACGCAGTTCCCCGACTTCGTCCTGATGGAGCACCAATATCTGATGAGGAGGCTCGTGCAATGTCGGAGAAGATGGCGAAGGGATCGCCTGATTTGCACGCATTCAGACTGTTCTCATCGGTTCCTCTTCCTCGCGTTCGACGAGTGATCAGGGATGCATACGAGCGATTCAGAAACCGCCATTCTTCCGTGCCCACGAATTGGTGGCCGCACGAGAAGGAGCAGACGAAGTTGGTGCCCCGATCGCTCGGATACACAATTGAAATGCGAGATATTGCCGCTGCACGAAACATGGGGTTTCAGATCGCCATCATTCCCGGAGTCGAAGAAGTCAGAGAGGGAAAGCACCTGCCGCTGGTGACAGAATACATCGCTGGCCTGAAAGCGGCTGGGATACAAGTGATTGATTTATTGCCAAAGCTTTCCGTGAATGATTACTGGTCCTACGATCCTCACTTTAATCCGAAAGGCGCACAAATTGCCGCAGATGAAATATATAAAGCCCTGAAAGATAGCAGGCTCCAGGTTCGACGGTAGTCTGCGTAGCGATTAACGTCGTTCGTGAATGTGACTTGAGACTACATTTCGAATAAAATTCGCCCTCGTGCTGCGATACCGGGAAATCTCATTCTGAACGATTATGAAAAGCCGACTTAAATATTACACCATTCGTTTCGGTGTTCTGCTCTTATCGACATACGTCGCGCTTTATCTGGCAGAAATCGTATTGTGGAAAATGGAGCCGAGGCAGTATCTGCGTGAAATGTATCGTGGCGTCCACGACGTAAAGGATGGCCGGCCGGTCCTGAAACCTAATCATTATTATCGTTACGATGATGGCAGCAGGCATATAGAAATGCGCACGAATTCCTACGGATATCGTGGACACGAGCCCAGTCCCAATCCAAAATCCCGGGTATTGCTGATTGGTGATTCATTTACTTTCGGCGCATTGCTGGATCAAAAGGAAACCATCGATGCACGCATGGAAGCAAAAGAGCCGGGGCTTGAAGTCGACAATCTTGGCGTTATTGCCTACGATCTGCCTGACCAGTTGTATGCTCTGCGCGATTGGACATTACCAGCAGAGCAGGCAGTGTATCTGTTTTATTATAACGACTTTGAGGCTCCGATCGAAAAGAAGGTGGTGGATGGCTACCTGGTTCCGGCACTGCGTCCGGACGGGACGTTACTGCCAGATGAAGAGGCTCGTATAAAGATCAGGCATACAGAGAAACAAAATGCCGAGGCGCACAAATTCGCGCCCGTAACTTCGATGCGTCTTCCTCGTTTTAGACAAGTTATCAGCGATTCGTATCACCGAATGACGAATCATAGCTTTACCACGCCCTCGGATTTGTGGCCTTATGAAAAGGACTTTACGATTTTGGTGCCGCGATCTCTCGGTTATACGCTTGAGATGCGTGACCTGGCAGTTCAGCGAAATATGGGGTTTCAGGTTGCCATCGTTCCCGACGCCGAAGAGGTCAGAAATGGCAGACATTTTCCACTGGTAGCGGAGTACATCGCTCGTCTCAAAGCGGCTGGTATACCGGTGATCGATTTATTACCAAAACTCTCTGTCTATGATTACTGGTCATATGATGTGCACTTCAATCCTGCGGGCGCACAGGTTGCTGCGGATGAAATATATAAGGCGCTGAAAGCGAGCAACCCGCAGGTACAATGAAAGAAAGATTAACCACAGAGGCACAGAGACACAGAGAAAGCTTTTTTCTGCTCTGTGCCTCTGTGTCTCTGTGGTGAATTCTTTTCGCAACGGAGCCATAAGTCGATGCGATACCTTCGCGAAATATGGAAGAGATGGAAGCAGTTTTCATTGTGGCTCGGGTCGATGATGGGTCGCCTGTGGTTGACTCTGTTTTATTTCACGCTGATTGTTCCTTTCGTGATTGCAGTCCGTATGACTGGAAATTCGTTTGCACCACACGCTGAACCGGAATGGCAACCGGTCGCACCGCCTGATGATCCGAAGACAGCCGCAAAAAAGCAGGGCTGACGGATGAATATTCTGGGGATCTCCTGTTATTACCATGACGCGGCCGCTGCTCTGTTGCAGGATGGAATGCTGATAGCAGCCGCGGCGGAAGAGCGGTTCAGCCGCATCAAACACGATTCAGAATTTCCGCGGCTTGCGATTAATTTTTGCCTGGAGCAGGCCGGTATTACTCGCGCCGATCTTGATTACGTGGTTTTTTACGAAAAGCCATTTCGAAAATTCGATCGTATTCTGCATTCGTCCCTGTCAGGGTTCCCGCGTTCGCTCTCGTTGTTCAGGGAATCGATGCTGACGTGGTTTTCCAGCAAGCTTTGGATCAAGGGCCGCTTGCTGGATGAATTGCGAATCGCGCCCGACAAGCTATTATTCAGCGAACATCATCTGTCTCATGCAGCCAGCACTTTCTTCGCTTCGCCTTTCAATGAAGCCGCGATTCTGACAGTGGACGGAGTCGGTGAATGGGCAACGGCGACAACCGGTACCGGATGCGGAGCAGAGATCCACATCGATCACGAATTGCGTTGGCCGCATTCGCTGGGGATGCTTTATAGTACATTTACCGCATTCCTTGGTTTTGAAGTCAACGAAGGCGAATACAAAGTAATGGGGATGGCCCCGTACGGTGAGCCACGTTACGTCGACAAAGTATGGCGGCTATTGCGTGTCAGCGACAATGGGGCGATTGAGCTGGATCTGGATTATTTTTCGTTTCAGTATTCGCACAAACGAGCGTTCAGCAAAAAGTTTCTAACGCTGTTTGGTGAACAGCGTTTGCCGAACTCTCATTTCTTTACACAGACTACCGGTTATCCCGGCTATTTCGGCGCGCGACCTTCCGACTTTGACGTGCAGGCTAAACGCAACAAAGATTATGCCGACATTGCCGCCAGTGTTCAGCGTGTCACGGAAGAGGTCTTGCTGAAGATGGTCAATGGCTTGTGCCGTCGAACAGGATTAACCAGATTGTGCATCGCTGGCGGAGTCGGATTGAACAGCGTTGCAAATGGACGACTGCTGCGTGAAACACCTGTTGAAGAATTGTTCGTGCAACCGGCCGCAGGCGACGACGGCGGTGCGCTGGGCGCGGCGTTGTACGCGTGGCATTGTATTCTGGGCAGGCCGCGCGGGTTTTTAATGAAGCACGCCTACTGGGGACAAGACTATAACGAAGCGGAAATAGCTAAAACTCTGGCTGAAAATAATTGCTCGGCCGAATTGCTGAAAGATGATGCAAGTGTTATTGAGCGTGCTAGAGAAGATTTAGTGGCAGGACGGGTGATCGGCTGGTATCAGGGTCGGTTCGAATGGGGACCGCGGGCTTTGGGCAATCGCAGCATCCTCGCTGATCCCCGTCGCGAAGAGATGAAGGATATCGTAAATACAAAGATTAAATTTCGCGAGCCATTCCGCCCATTTGCTCCTTCAGTGCTTGCCGAAGCGGCCGGCGATTATTTTGACCCAAAAATTACAGGTCAACCTGCGGCTAAGTTCATGCTGTGCGTGAGCAAATTGCGCGAATCGCGTCGCGACCAGATTCCTGCAGTTGCGCATGTAGACGGCAGTGCTCGTCCGCAGGTGGTGGAAAGGGAAGATAATCCGCGTTATTATGCGCTTATCGAAAGTTTTGGAAAGGCAACTGGAGTGCCTGTTTTGTTGAATACTTCGTTCAATCTTCGTGGCGAGCCGATCGTCTCGACACCGGCGCAGGCTTTGGCGACTTTCGCTCGCAGCGAGATGGATGCATTGTATATGGATCGCTACGTTGTCAGGAAATCCTAGAGAAGGATGGACACTAAACCATGGGCGCATTCAGACAGATCCGCGCTGGACTTGGCACATTCGGCGAATTATTAGGGTTCCTAAAGAACAACAAACGCTGGTGGTTGATTCCGTTTGTAATCGTCCTGGGATTGTTTGGCCTGTTATTGATATTGGGACAAGCAACACCGCTGGGCCCGTTTATTTATAGTCTGTTTTAGACCGTCGACTCAGGAAATACCGAGGAGCTGTCACCTTTTCCGACTTCCACCAGAATCGGCACGGCCGATTAACACTGTCACCCAAACCGACGCTATCCGATCGCTGTTGAGTTTTTTATTAAGCCACGCTAGTTTGTTTATATGTCGCGCACAAGGCCCAAACCCAACGATACTCATCCCGAAATGAAACGCGGTTGGCGCGGTCGATTGTCTGGCTTCAAGTACGTGCCCCCATTTCTTAAAATGATTTGGCATACTCATCGGCCATTTACCGCGGCAATGATCGGGCTTCGGCTGATTCGTTCGGTCTTTCCTGTCGCAACGTTGTGGATCGCAAAGTTGATCATCGATACGGTCATCGCCCTGCGAGGAAAAAGCGGCGACTTGACCAGGCTGTGGCGTCTGGTTGCGCTTGAAATAGGCATCGTTCTTGTGAACGAATTGCTGACCAGAGGGTCAGCTTATGTTGAGAGCGTCCTGGGCGACATGGTTTCGAATTACACCAGCGTTAAACTGATGGAGCATGCCGGGACGCTCGATGTGTATCAGTTTGAAAACCCGGATTTCTACGATCAATTGGAGCGCGCTCGTCGCCAGACTATTGGCCGCGTCAGTTTGATCGCTCAGCTTCTCAGCGTCGCGCAGGACTTATTGACGCTTTTTTCTCTGGCCGCTGCGTTATTATTTTACAGTCCGTGGCTGTTGATTCTGTTGATCGTCTCGATATTGCCGGCGTTTTTCGGAGAAACGCATTACGCCGCAAGAGAATATTTAGTGACCTTTCGGCGAACCCCGGAGCGCCGATTGCTCGACTACTTACGCTATGTTGGCGCCAGCGACGAAACCGCCAAAGAAGTACAAATGTTCGGGCTTTCCGCGTGGCTGATCGAGCGATTCAGGGTGTTGTCTGAAAGTTTTTTGCTCGAAAGCGAACGCCTGTTGCTTCGAAAGAGCCTTGTTTCAACCGGTTTAGCCCTTGTGGGAATGGCGGGCTACTACATCGCCTACGCAATGATTCTTTTGCGCGCGGTTTTAGGATCGATAAGTATCGGTACTCTTACTTTTCTGTCACTCAGTTTCGTGCGCAGCCGAGATCTTTTGCAGCGAGTTATCGCCAGCGCCAGCAGCATCTATGAACAAAGCCTCTACCTTAAAGATCTATTTGATTTCTTTGAGCGCAAACCGAATATCGTCAGCGTTCCAAATGCACCGCCGGTTCCAAATCCAATCAACGACGGATTTGTTTTCAAAGATGTAGGATTCAAATATCCGGAATCAGAGGCGTGGGCCTTGCGACACATCAATATGACGCTGCATCCGGGTGAGCGACTCGCCTTCGTCGGCGAAAACGGAGCTGGAAAGACAACATTAACCAAACTTCTGGCGCGTTTATATGATCCAACCGAAGGCGTAATCCTCCTCGACGGTGTTGACTTGCGTGAATACGACCTGGCGTCAGTCCGCAATGCGGTCGGAGTAATCTTTCAGGATTTTGTGCGCTACACGCTCCGCTTTGATGAAAATATTGGCGTAGGTGAAATCGACAAGGTGAAAGACTACCTGGATTTAACCGGAATAGTGGGAACAAACGGAAATTCAAAAGCGAAGACAGCCAAATTGACTCTCGAAGAAGGTGTGCCGGGTTCGATTATAACGGCTGCCGAGAAATCTCTTGCATCTTCGCTGTTGCCCAGGTTTATGGGAGGTTATCGCCAGATGCTGGGAAGACGTTTTGAGGGCGGCGTTGACCTTTCCGGAGGTGAATGGCAAAAAATAGCACTGGCGCGCGCTTACATGCGCGATGCGCAATTGCTGATTCTGGATGAGCCGACAGCTTCGCTCGATGCTCGCGCAGAGTATGAAGTCTTTGTCAGATTCTCTGAATTATTAGCAGATCGAATGGCGGTAATAATCTCGCACAGGTTCTCGACTGTCAGAATGGCGGACCGCATCATCGTTTTACAAGAGGGAAGAATTATCGAATCGGGAACACACGAAGAACTGGTTCAAAATGGCGGTTTGTACGCCGACCTTTTTTTACTGCAAGCTGAGGGATACCGATAGAGTTAACGCGGCGTTACTCTGACCTCGTTTGATCGCTGTTTGGACGTCGCGGTCGCCAGCCAACCTCACGCAACCATACTTTCAATTCGTGATTAAAACCGATCTGGAATTCCAGCTCGCTCTGTCGAACTTTTTTCCAATCAGTTGGGGTTACGGCTGGCGCATTGTCATCGGAATTGACAACTCGGCGCTGGATGTCCCCATTCTCCACTTGACGCCATTCGATTATTACGTGACCAGGATAGGCAAGTTGACGTGTCTTTAAGGATGCGCTCATTTTCATCACTCACATCTGGCGAAATTGGTCGTTTCGCCAATCAACATCATCACAAATCGAAACCAAGCATGAAATGCCGCTTTCACTGAGCGTCCCACTCTCTTCTCCGGCCAGCGACACTACTCAGTTATCGGCTGCAAAGGCCAATCAAATGAGCCTGCCACCTTGTCAAATTTGACCTCGGACGAAAACCGCCGCTAGCTCAAAGAGGAGGGCTCGTGAATATTAGCACCAGTCAAGCGAATTCTCTAGATGATCTAATCGAAAAATCATGTGGAAGCCCGAAAAATTTACAAAAAATTTTCGCGTATTTGATTTAGCGGGTGCAGCAGGCAAAAAGTTCGCCTGACTACTGTTGGAAAAGTTGAGAAAACTGTTGGAGTTCGGCGCTGTTCAGATCGGAAACTGCCCAGAAAGTCATGCCATCTTTCGACCAATGAACGACATTGTATCCGTTCTGCGATGTGACGCTTTGCCCATTATGATTAGACGGCCATATAAAAACCGTGATGATATGCTGCTGGCGTTTATAAACCAATACGGCGACGCGTTGATTGTCCATGAAATCGAGTCTGCCGCCAATCAGCGGGAAATCCTTCTCCTGAAGGTCTTTTACAGGTGGCGAAAAATCGATCTTTCCGTTGAACCAGGGTTTCACGACGTGCTGATTACTCGACTCAACCTGAATGATTGTGTCCTGACGCATCAATGAACGCACGTGCTCTGCGATAACGTCTCGCGTTAATTGTTCATCCTCAGGCGAGTGGCGAATCAGTGGAACCACAAGGAATGCAACGACTGCCAGAACAGCAAAAGATGCCGCGAGACCTAACCATTGCCAGGATTGTTTAGCTGGTTTCGCTTTGACCGGATCTGCTTTTCGAATCGACGACAAAACATTGCTTCGAAGATTCGATGGCGCGGCAAAATACGGCGGATCGGTCCGCATCGCCTTACGCAAGGCTTGTTGATTACGCAAATCTCTTGAGCATTGCGCGCACTCTTTAAGATGTTCTTCGATCTCGAGACCACGAACCAGATCCAATTCCCCATCCATGTAGGCGCCCAGATAGCCCTCAAAATAATCGTGAGTTCGGCCGGATTCGTCGTTATAGCTCACTTCCAGCCTCCTTTACATTGCAGTTGAGCAGGTACTGTTGCAGTCGTTTCCGCGCGCGCGCCAGTCGTGACATGACTGTGCCGATGGGCAGATCCGCTACGTCCGCGATCTCTTTGTACGACAAATCCTCGAGCTCGCGAAGGATGACTACCTCGCGATATTCGACCGGCAACGATTCCAGCGCCTTTTGCAAAGTTTCCTTATTTGCGTTCTGAATCAGCATCGTTTCGGGATCGATATCTTTGCTTTCAACAGTGATCAATTCGTCGTCCGAGACCGTGTTTGCGTCGTGAGCTCTATTTTGTTGCAGCCAGGTGTAGCAGGTGTTTCGCACGATTGTCAGCAGCCAGGATTTGATATTTCCGCCGTGGAAGCCGTGAAAATATTTGTACGCGCGCAAACAGGCCTCCTGCACGACGTCTTCAGCGTCTTGCGTGTTTCTGGTCAGCCAGCGCGCGAGGTTATAGGCGGCATCCATGTGCTCCATCACCTCTTGCTCAAAGCGACCGATCTTGCTCGATTCAGGTACCTTCAATCGAATCCTTTATGGGTCGTACAAAGTAAGACCTGCGGTACGCCTTTTTTATTCCCGGTCGAGATTATCACCAAAAACGGGAATATCTGAACTCCCATTTGAGTCTTGCAACTTGAAAAGCTTCACAGAGAGGACAAGAACGATATGGATTTCGATCGACGCGATTTTATCAAACTGGCCGGTTTGGGCGGCATTGTGTTCGCCTCCGGTCTTGGTTTCACTACGCTGGGTTCGGGCGGAAAGGCAGGACGTGACGGCGAGTTTTACTTCGTCCAGCTATCAGACACACACTGGGGCTTTAACGGCCCGGCGATAAATCCTGACGCTGAAGGAACGCTGAAGAAAGCAGTTGCAGCCGTAAACAGTCTTGAACAACCGCCGGATTTCATTGTTTTTACCGGAGATCTCACCCACACTACAGATGATGCAAAGGTCCGCGACGACAGAATGTCTCAATTCCAGGAGATCGTCAGTGGTCTAAAGGTCAAGCAGGTTTATTTCATGCCCGGCGAACACGATGCATCGCTGGATCGCGGAGATGTATATCAAAAGCACTTTGGGAAGACGCATTACACTTTTGATCACAAAGGCGTCCATTTTATTGTCCTCGATAACGTTTCTGATCCCAATGCCGTTATCGGGGACGAGCAGTTGCAGTGGCTAAAGGCCGATCTTAAAAAACAAAAGGCAAACGCTCCAATTGTAGTTTTCACGCATCGTCCGCTTTTTGATCTGTACCCGCAGTGGGACTGGGCGACCAAGGATGCCGGACCAGTTATCGATGCCCTGATGCCTTATCAAAACGTCACTGTCTTTTACGGTCACATCCATCAGGAGAATCATCATATGACAGGGCACATCGCTCATCACGCTGCTAAATCATTGATGTTCCCGTTGCCGGCGCCTGGTTCTCAGCCAAAACGCGCCCCCGTTCCGTGGAATGCATCAGAGCCATATAGCGGACTTGGCTTCCGTGATGTCGAAGACAAGAAAACCAGTGTCGAGATTAAAGAACTGCCTGTCGTGAAAGGATAGAACAGATGAAGAGAGTCTTTGCATTAGTCATCGTGGTGTTTATCGCGGCAGTAGTCGTCGCAGCCGGGTTTCGCTACCGGACTGCAGAACCGCCGGAGGAAAGAGTAATTCAAATAACGGCCAAGAAATTCGACTTCACGCCGGGCGAAATAACGGTCAAGAAAGGCGAGACTGTTATTTTCGAGCTCAAATCATCTGACCGGGCACACGGTTTTAACATACCTGATTTCAAAGTCAGGTCAGATGTGAAACCAGGCGAAACAACGCGACTGAAATTCACCGCCGACAAAACCGGCACGTTCCCGATTTCCTGTGACGTTTTCTGCGGCAGCGGCCACGAGGATATGTCCGGAACTTTAAAGGTAACGGAATAAAAAGATCGGGACGATTTGAATAAGAACATAGTATTCGCTACTTGCTGCGAAACACTTCTTTGCTCCTTGACATAAATAGCGAAAAGGCTGTTATAGTAGTCGCTCTTCGCCAGCTTTCCTGCCGGCGGTTCGACGGAAGCTTCGTGACTTGAAAGGCCTTTCCACTATGCCCACTACAGAGAAATCCAGTGTTCGATTTATCACCATCACTTTGGGGATAATTGGCTTCCTCGCGATTATTCTATTGGTAATCGCGGGACGAGGCTCGATGCGCGAACTCTCATTGTTTATTGCGCTGAGCCTGGCATCGTTCATCGCGGGATGTCTTGTGGGATTTTTGATATCCAGTTACGGTGAAGAGACCGCAACTATTGGAAAAGTGCGAGACTGGCTTGTTGGCGGCACATCCGCCCTTACTCTCGCCAATATCGGTCCGATAAAGGCATTTTTGCTCAGCGTCGGAAAGGCAGGTGGAGATAACCCGACAGATATAGCGATCACGCTCAGCGTTGTTCTATTGAACTTGGGTATCGGTTTCTTTTTTATGTACTTCGGTCGCGAGCTTATCTTAAATGTTCTGCTGGCCAGAAGTCGCGCCGAGCGTGAAAAACTGGAAGGAAGCCAGCACGCTGGACAAGTCGTCCGACAGTTTCTGCTCCGACTGCCGGCCAGCATGTTAACTGGAGTGCAGTTTTCTGGTGAAATTGACAGCCTGGATAAGGCAGAGGGTGAAAGGCTGAAGGGGGCACTTTACTCCGACGAAGTCGATCAATTTCTGGAGCAGGCTGAGAATGCCGCCCAAAGCGCCAGCCTGGATTGGGAAACGATTTCCAAGGCTGCCTATATTTATTATTACCGCACATATTTTGACAAGGAACATTCAGAACGAGCGGTGGATAAGGCTTTGGAATGGTTGGTACGAGCCGTCACGATGAACCCGAACCACGTTGAGCTGACAATGAAATACGCGGAAATGCTGTACACCAGGAACGAGAAAGATGCAGCGATCTCTATCCTGGAGCGATTGGCGCGCCGGCCGGAAGCGCCAATGCTGGTTCTGGAATGGCTGGGTTACTATTTGCGCTATATTCATGACAGGCTTGACGACTCGATAGATTATTCGAAACGCTATCTGGCAAATAACCCAAACGACACGGATCCGCTGTTTAATTTGGCATACGCATACGGACGCAAATATTGTGACGAGCTTCAAGGTAACGGGTCGTCGGGAATTCATGAATCTGTTAATCGAACGGCGTTTATTGCGAATTTGAAGAAAGCTTTACCGGATCAACCGAAGATGAAGACCATAGTGAAAGATACCTGGTTCAAAAGCGGAACAGGTCTTGAGTGTTTAAAAGAAGACAAGGACCTGGCCGACTTGTTGACATCGATTCCAGACATTGAGCCTGCAACATCGCGCGCCTGAGCTCGCGTAAACCCGAAAGCGAATGCATTTTTCGCTGATGTAAAGGTAATACAATTTACAATGAAGAAGTATATATACGGTTTTATAACCGGCGTGGCAGGAGTGTTTGCCATCGGACTTATTATCGCGTTTTCAGTGATGAAGCTCGGCTTGATTCCGATCAATGCGGATGCTCAGCCACCTGATTGGGAGAAAGGTCTGGCGATGCGAGCCGTTGACTCGTCCGTCGCCCGGCACGCTCCTCACCAGACAAATCCGTTTGGACCGACTGAAGAGACTTTGATTGCCGGCGCGGACATATACAAAACCGAATGTGCGCGTTGTCATGGCCAAGCCAGCGGCCGCCCAAGCACATTCGGAGCATCGTTCTATCCGCCTGTTCCCCAATTGCCCGGGCACGCATCGGACCACACTGAAGCTGAACTGTTCTGGATCGTAAAGCATGGTGTCCGCAATACGTCGATGCCGGCCTGGGGCAGCACGCTTTCTGACAACGACATATGGCAAGTTGTGGCGTTAATTAAAAGATTTGATTCTTTACCGCCAACTGTAACAGCAGAATTGAATAAGAAAGATTAATCCAGTCTTTTATCAATCATCGCTGCAGCCGGTTTTCCAATTTATTTCCCACAACCGGTTGAGGATCCCATTGCTAACTTAAAAGTACGACAGGCCACCAGTCTGTTGATGGTTTAGACGACATGATCAATCGAATCTAACAAGCACCACCGACCTTCAACCCGTGGCTCACCGCAACCTGAACTACTTTTTCCATATCGTTCATCGAACCGCTGGTGACACGGTCCATCTCTTCGAAAAAATCACCAGCGCCCGATGGCGTGGTAATCACATTAAACCTGGCGCTATCGGAAACAATTTTATAGGTGTGTGGCATCTCGGCGGGAATGTTGACAAAGCCGCCTTTGGTCATGGTCTTTGTTGAATCCCCAACGGTGACTTCGACCTCGCCGTCCAGAACTATGTAAGACTCAGACCACGGATGCGAATGAAGTGGCGGCCCGCTCTCCCCCGGACCGGTAACTTCAAAAATCTCGTAAGAGCCTTCAGTATCAGCGCTGCCCGCCAGAACGCGAATTGTATCGCCGACTACGCGAAGTACTTTCCCCTGGTTCGAATCGATCATCACTGCGCGACCTGACATATTTCCTCCATTAACTAAACTGACGTAAGAATGCTTATTTTTCTCTACGATAGTGGAGTCAAAAGCGGATTGCTTGTTGCGGGTGACAGATCGATCTGGATTGGTGGAAGTTGGAGAAAGGGTTTTACGTTCGGTTAAGCGACCTTGGCCGGTTGATGGTCGCTGATCACTTCTTTTACGAGCTCTTGTTCTGCCTGTGTCAGGTTCAGGAACCGCAAACCAAAACCGACAGATGGAAGGCTGTAGATGACTTCGCCTCGGAGCGAAAACCAGATTTCATTGTCGAGGTTTATATCCAGCGAAACGTAATCGGCGAATGAAGCTCTCGTGTTCGACTCGATAAAACAACCACCCAGACCAAGATCGGTGATCATGGCATTGCTGTTGCCGGATAATCCTTGCCATCTGGCCTCGATATTGCATTCCACCCGATCGTTTATTCTACGTTCGGACATTGTGCAGCTTCCTTGAGATCAAATTACCTTGAATAGCCGTTTCGATATACGTATCGGTGTTTTCAAAGGAAGCTTAAGTTCTAATTTGATACGCGCGGCCGGAGATTTGTAAAGATCACTTTTTCTTGTGGTGTTCGATATAATTCAGCGCGAACTGTCGCAAGTGCTCCGTATGTCGCAAGCCGACCTTTTCCGCCTCGTCTTCAGCATCTGCAATCGACCAGTTATCGCGTAGCACTCTTCTGATCATCCAGAAGGCAGCGACTCGAATTCCGGCGGTACAATGGATAAACGCGGGGCGATTCTCAGGATCGTCGGTGACCTTGAGGAATTCAGTGGCTTCGTCTTCTTTCGGATCGTTATAAACGACAGGAATATTAAAGTATCGCAGACCTAATTCTTTGGCTTTCGCCTGTTCCGCGGTGGCATCATATTCCTGCGGAGTTCGCAGATTGATAATGGCCTTTACGCCCGTGGCCTTAAGACTATCCAATTCTTCGAGCTTTGGTTGCCCTCCGGTGCAGAACTGCTGGTTTACACGCAGGAAATTACGAATGGAAGTTGGATCCTGCTGCGCGCAAGCAAAAGCAGCCAGCAAAACCACGGTGGCAATTACTGCGATTCGTTTCATAACGGTTTCCATTGATCAACTTTACATTAACACAAATTCGCTTACGTACGAACTGTAAAGACGGTAGCCAGGTTTCAAACGAGGATCGAATGAGGCCGAACTTGTTCTAATGGGATTTGTATGGCTAAATAGCTTTCTCAACTCCTGGCGCCCCGGCGCTTTCTTAAATTGTAATCAAATTAAATTCGGAGGAATCAATGATCAGAAACAAAAGACTCGTCCCGGCCACTATCTTCGTTCCGATAATGGTAGGGTTGATAGGAGTATTCATGGTGTCGCGCAATCAGCGTTTCGAATTGTTTCATACCGTAGATATTCTGCAATTATTGGCTTCAGGTATGTGTTTTGGAGTCGCACTGACTTTGATCGTTCTTTTCATAAAGAATAAATGACCTTGTAGAACGGATCGCAGGAAGCTGCACCGTCCAGCCAGCCTCCTGCGATATCGATCAAACATTCTAATAACGCCGTTGTCACTGAAATTACGATTGCAGTTTTACACGCAGATAGATCGTCGCGTTTCCGCTTTCCCCGATTGTCCATCGCAACGTTTTTGTGTTCGGATCATAGGATTGCGCGTTGTGCTCCAGAACTTCTCCGGCAACTTTAATTGAAAAAAGCTTCGGCGAATCGGTGGCTATTCCGTTAGCCCGAAGGCGCAGCACGAAAGTATCTCCTGTTTTCGTAGCCTCGAAATCGCTCTTTCCGACATCGGCAATCACCGGCATTACTGTCACAATGTTATCAAAGTCCGCATTCAGGACCGCATCACATTTAAGATCTGTTTTGTTTGTCAGATCGATATTGGGGTCCTTTAGACCAGTCTCTTTCAGATCCTGAATGGTTCTAGATAAATCGTTATAGAAACCCGACATTTCCCGTTGCTGTCCGGCGACCGGGCCTTCATCGGAAGAGATATTTTTGAAGTTTATGGTCAATTTCCCTGACAAGTCATTGTTCAGCGTCAGGTTAATTTCCTCCGATTCGGATTGAAGACACGCACTGGAAAGAACGGCGACTGTGAAAATCAACAGCCACGTCGAGATCTTAAATGTCGTTTTCATAATCTGCTCCTTTAATCGCTTGCAATAGCCGCGAGATCATTTATCTTCGCCCAATACGGAATAGCGATATTTCAGAAGCAGGATTTCAGCTGGAGTAAAAATTTTTTTGAATTTTGTTAAGTGACTGACAGATCAACGTTTGAAGCTGAGAACGCGCGCTACCCGCAGTTTAATCGGTGTGTAATTCGCGGCAAGGATCATCAGCAACAAACCCAGGAGGAGCAAACCGATTGGCCACGCCGCGCGGTCGTGGAACAAATCTCTTTGAAGACGGACGATGCCAATCGCAAGAAAGACTATGCCGCTGGCGAAATAGTTCTTCATCTGTTTTGGAATGCTGCCAAAAACGAAGAAGCAGGCAACAACCGGAAGTCCAATCTCGAAAAATCGCGCCTCATGCCGCAGTGCAATGTCATTTGGAGAATCGTTCCAGAGACTGGAAGCTTCTATTCCCAATATTAATAACGACACCATGACGTGACCCGGAATCACGAATCGAAACCATTTCGCGGCCTGCCGCACTTGAGCCGTCCCGAATCGTTCGCTGACTGTCTGGATAATCAAATAGATCGCAGCGTTGATAATGAACAGATATTCGATCTGACCTCGCGTCCTCGGGAAAACCGATTTCAGCCAGTCAGCATACGGCTGATGAAATGCGGCCAAACCGCTGAGAGCAACGAAAGTGAAGAAGACCGCGATCGGATAGAAATAACGCGAATCATCCGGACATTTCAGACGCTCGATTACAATTCCGGCAACAAAGAAGCCAACGGCGAAAGGCAACAAATGCAGGTACGCTTTGCCGGGATCGTTATCCAGCCAATCCAGTAAACCCATTCGCAGCAGTGTCACAACCGACAGTAACGCGGCCGCCGATGCAAAGACCAATGAAAAGACGGAGGACCTGGTAAATCGCCGGAGTCCCATAAAGGCCGGAAGCGATAGAAATAGCGACCACCACATCTGCGCGTTCGTTGTTCGTTTTGCCCATTCGATTCGCGCGAAGAATTCCAGAGTTTCTTTGTTTTGGGTGAGGCCGGTAAAGAGATTCCACTCGCCCATCGCGACCAGCAGGGCTACTGGCAATAAAAGACAGAACGCCAGCAGGTACGCTATCCCGATTCGAAGCAATCCTCGCTGCCAGCACCGTATTCCAATAAACATTGTCGGTATCAGGGCGGTTGCCTCGACCAGCACCGCGGGTGTGCCGACTAACGCCGGATACCGAAATAAAAAGAGAAGTGCCGCGCCTACAACCAGTATCCAACCGCCGAAATAGAGCGACACTTGCGCCAGTGACAACCGCCTGGTTTCCAGAATCCAGGCGTCGTCGCGCACCACCAGTTTGTTGTAGAGTCGTTTAAACGAATCGAATTCATAATCGGAAAGTATCTTGTCGTTTTTCCAGGCGGATAATTCCCGCAGATGTTGAGCGATCTTGCCTGACATCATTCGGCCATATGAAGGCGGAGTGGCAAGAACTGCTTCGCCGGCCAGAAACCTGGCCAGATCATCGGCCATTTCCCGAGCCGATCCGTATCTATCCGCAGGGTTTTTCTCCAGCGCCTTCAGGCAAATATTCTGCAAATCTCCTGGCAGCGTTGAGTTGTGCCGTCGCGGCAGCACGGGATCTTCAGTGCGGATTTTGTCTATCTGCACCGATAACGAATCCGCGCGAAACGGAACAGTCCCCGTCAGAAGTTGATAGAAGATCGCTCCGAGCGAGAATATATCGCTGCGAGCATCAAGCTGGCTTTCGCCGCGAGCCTGCTCGGGCGAGAAGTAGTCCGGTGTGCCCGCGACTTCACCGGCCCTTGTCAGTTTATTTCCGTCTGTCTCTACAGATCGAGCTAGACCGAAATCCAGCAGTATCGGTTCAAGATCCGGACCGACCAGAATATTGCCGGGCTTGAGATCGCGATGAATAAGCTGGTGTTGATGCAGAAATTCGACCGCAAGAACGGCCTTATGCATCAGGGCTACCGTCTGGTTTAAGGTCAGAGGTTTTGCTGCTTCACTCAGCGAAACTCCCTCGACGTACTCCATTACGAAGTGAGGGATCTCTTCCGGCTGACCCAGGTTGTAGATACGAACTATGTTTGGATGATTCAGTTTTGCCAGAGATCTCGCTTCCTGCATGAACCTGGTGCGCAGGATTGTATTATTCAGGTAAAGCGGCTTCAGCGTTTTGATAGCGACTTTTCGCCCCAGGCGTTCATCGACCGCCAGCAACACGCGACCCATACCGCCGCTTCCGATTTCGCTTAGAACTTTTAGTCCCGAAAGCTTGTCCGGCAACTCATCTTTCCGAGCGTCTTCTTTGAGTAAGTTTGCGGAATCCAGCACTTCGTCGATTAACGTAGCGGCCTGCAACTCCGCGCGAAGGTAAGGATCGATATCAGGATGACGTCGGCAAAATTCGTCAACATCGACGATGTCACCCTGAGCCTGCGAGTCAATAAAATCCGCGAGTGCATTGGCAACACGTTGTTCCAGCTCGAGAGTCTCTGCGCTTGAATTTTGCTCGGGCGTCGGATTTGACGAAGCCGTCATAAAGATTTGCGCTCCTGCTGAAGCTGTCGGAATCGTTTCAATGCCCGATGAAGCAGCAAGGCCGTGGCTTCGCGAGATTTCCCAAGTTGTTCGGCCATTTCCTGGGTAGACAAACCCTCAATCTTTGCCAGCAGAATCGCCTTTCGGTAATCCTCGGGTAATGCGTCGAGCGTTGCCAGCAGGGTTTTAACGCGCTCTGTTTCCGACAAAAATCGGCTCGGCGTCATCGAATCGACCGGTTCGGGACCGTGCGGATTACTTTCCGATCGGAACGGTACTACCTCTCTGGCATAGCGCTTTTGACGTCCCTGAGAACGAACAATGTCGGTAACGACGTGATCTGCTATGCGCGCGAGCCATCGAAGAAAACTTCCAGGCGATTGATAAGTAAATTGATGGAAATCACGGAATCCGCGCAGCATTGTTTCCTGCAATATGTCATCGACGCCGATTAAATGTCGTTGGTCCGGGCTCAGGTGGTAATGAATGATAACTGCAAGGCGCGGACGGTATTTTTCAAATAGAAGCGAAAAGGCCTCTTCGTCTCCTGATTTGATCTTTACGATTATATCGAACGTTGAGGTCGCAGATTCCATCGAGACTCCGTCTCTCAGAGGCAGGCTCATTATAGCATTACCGGTGATCGCAGGCATTACTCACTTATTTTGCATACCGGTCAACCTACTGGGAGCGTCCAGACATCGAACTGTGGCTGACCACGGTTCGTCATCCCGAACCCCGTGATATTGTAGGAACATAGTGATGTAAATCGGTGTCTCAGTTTGAAGGTAGCCCGCCAAAGCCGAAACACCTCGAAAGGCATCCGTGCTATGGGATATTCACTCATCCGGCCATTGTCGGTTAGCTCGGAAGGGGCTCGGCGGTCGAACCAGCCTGACAGAGTTGAAGCCGCGCTCTTCAGATTCAAAGCAATCGTATTTCAACTGAAAAGAGCAGCCATCGATCTCGTAAACAGACAAAAGAAGCATTCGACTGCTTCTCGATCAATCTGTGGAGACGCGGTGATTGCTCAGTCCACTACTCCTTTGTGGTCCGGAACCGAGGCGACTGAGAAGAATCTGATCCTGGGAAAGATCAACAATCTGCGAATTGCCATTCGAAAGGTGAATCGCGTTGAAGTGCCGGCCGGTGAAATCTTCAGTTTCTGGACGCAGATTGGACGACCAACTCGACTTAAAGGCTATGTTCGGGGTCGCGAGCTCCGCGAAGGTTGCATAATCCCGAATATTGGTGGCGGACTGTGCCAGTTATCGAACGCTCTTTACGATGCCGCGCTGAAATCCGGGTTCGAGATAATCGAGAGGCACGCCCATACCCAGGTCATTCCCGGATCTTTGGCCGAAATCGGCCGCGATGCCACGGTGTTTTGGAACTATGTAGATTTGCGATTCAAGTCAGCTTTCCCGTTTAGAATTGAAGCTGAATTGACTAAAGACGATCTGATTATCAAATTCGTCGGCAAGCCATCTGAGTCAATTCACAAAACAAAACCGAACACTTTGCGATTGCCACTTGCGGGAAGCCGTCCGCATAGCTGCGAAACGTGCGGAGTACAAGGCTGCTTTAGGAACTACTCCGCCGAAGAGACGAACGCGTTGGCAAGACGTACGGCATATCTGGTTGATAAATACCAAAGAGAGTTCGATGACTACATCAGCTGGACTAAACAATCCAAGGACTTGCTGTTTCTGCCTTTAAACGGAAAGCTGTTTCGTAAAAGCAATTATGCCTGGTCAACCAACGGATTTTACAAAGTCAGAGAGAGCCGAATTGTTAGCTTTTGGCGGTCTTACCGATCAAGAAAACTTGCGCAGCAGGGAGCAGAAAGACAACGGAACTTGCTGAAATTTAACGAAGAACTGGCCAAAAGCTTTGCATCCCGGCTCTCATACGACATTAGCCATATTGTTGTGACGCAAAGCCTGCTGCCGTTTCTCTGGCGCGATGGTCATCTGGGAGGACGAACTTTCGATGTATTGATGACTTCGCTGCCAATGAGAGAACTGCAAGAAAGACTTGATTTTGCTTTCAAACTGCATCCAGACAGCAGAACGCTTCGCGATTTCCGCGCGGATGAATCGTTGATCAGGATGGAGACCGAAGCTCTGAAAAATGCTCACAGAATCATAACGCCTCACACGGAAATTGCTTCGTTATTTCCGGATAGAGCTGTTTTGATCGATTGGGCAATCCCTGTCTCGAAGTCAGAAAAGGTCGCCGTTCAAACACCCACCTTTACAATTCTGTTTCCTGGTCCGACAGCAGGCCGAAAAGGCGCTTTTGAATTGCGCGAAGCAATCAAAGGACTTCCGGTAAAATTGTTAGTATTGGGCGCAGATTTGGAGGGCGAACCGTTTTGGGAAGGTTTCAACGTTCAAAGAGCAAACCGAAATGGTAACTGGCTGGAAACAATCGATGCTGTGGTTCTTCCCGCCTTTGTTGAACATGATCCGAGACTGCTTTTGACGGCGATTAGTCGCGGAATTCCCGTAATTGCGTCGCCAGCGTGTGGATTGGATGGTTTAGCTGGCGTGATTAATGTTCCCTTCGGTAACAGTATGGCGTTGAGATCCAGGATAAAAGAAATAGCGAGCGAAGCCATGAAACGTTTTGAAAAAAAACTCATTACCAGTTAGAGGCATATCACAGAAATTCTTTTCCTGAGAGAAGTAGTGCAGTAGGACCCCACGAACTGCATTTTTGGGCTAAGCATCCCGGCTCCGTTGGCTTCTTCAACGCGGGCCGGGAGTTCCAATCAGTTAATAAAATGAAGTTTGGACAATTGTTACCGTTCACGCGGAAATCGTGGCGTGGACTTCAGTCCGCGCAAATCGCAGAGCGTATAGCTTCAAAAGAACCGGTAAATAGGTCTCGCTCTAACTTGATGCTTTATGTCCCTTCTTGATAGATGAACTGACTTGCGCGGACTAAAGTCCACGCCACGATTTCCGCCAATTTGTGCCTTTTGCAAAGCGATGTCACGCGGATCAAAGGTTAAAAAACGGGTTTGGGCGTCTGGGAATGATTCAAATGAAATTTTAAGCGCAAATGAGCCTTGAAAACAGATTATTGTGGCCGTATCTTTTGTCAGAATTTGACAGGAGTTTGAAAGAGCATGCGACGTTTTTCGATTTTCATTCTTTTTCTGCTTTTGCCCACTATCGCTCTGATTGGCAAACCCAGGAGCAACCCAACGTTATATATCCAGGGCCAGATACAGGAGGCCGACCAGTCCATTGTTCCCAACGCAAGGGTTTGCGCGTATCCGCAGGATCGTCCCATTAACGGCGCACAGCCCTGCGGCACCGCGGACGACCACGGAAACTTTACAATCGATATTCCTGTTGCCGGGAAATACACCGTCGTGGCCGCCAAAGAAGAGGATCGTTACCCTAACCGTTTTTATGGCATCTATGGCGCGCCGACAAACGGGTTCACAGCCGTTTCTGTCCAGGATGGAAGTCCGGCGCTGGACGTGGTAGTCGATATCGGCTCAAAGGCTGGAATGCTCAGCGGTGTAGTTACTGATTCCCAAACCGGTCAGGTTGTGGAGTCGGTGGACGTGATTATTTGCGACGCGCAGAATCAAAGTCAGTGTGACATCTTCACAACAGGTTATCCGGGCGGTCAGTTTCATCTGCTGGTTCCGACCTCACCCTTCACCGTTAAAGTGAAAGCGGCCGGTTTCCACGATTGGTACGCGATTGACGGAAATCAGGAAAATACGTCCGCGATCAGTATTCCGCCTGGCGGCGAAAAGATGCTGAAGATCGCGATGCAATCCGTGAATTAGGGCCCTGCTGAGAGGGTAAAGACAAGATAACGAGATCATAGAAATTAATCTATGATCTCGTTTTTAGTTTAACGAAATCGACCAGCATATCGACGATTGCTTCAAGCGGCATGCAACTGGTGTCGAGACTCAAATCATAATTCAATGCACAATGCCAGTCACGGCTGGTCATCTGAGCAAAATACTTTTTTCGTTCTTTATCAGAGTCTTCTATGGTCGTCCTGGCAATTTCCGGCGACTTTATATCGTAAAGCTCCATCGTGCGCTTTATTCTGAACTTGATAGGAGCATGCAGGAACAGATCGACTCTTCCTGGGTGATACGGCAGAACATCAACCGCTCCGCGGCCGATTATTACACTGCTGCATTCGGCCGCCAGGACTTTCATTATTTCGGTCTCTTTGTCAAATAATTGCTTATCGGATATTGGTCGCAGCGGTGGTGGGCTGTAGGTGTCCGGAGCGCCCATACCGAATATGCCGATCAGCTTTTGCCAGAACGAAGAACATTTCTCTTCCATGTGGGCGAGCTCTGATGCATCCAGACCTAGCTGTTCCGCGGCAAGGTGCAGCACCTCGCGATCGATGTATTTGATCCCCAACCTGTTCGCTATCTGCTGACCGATGTACGAACCGCCGCTTCCAAGCTGTCTGGCGATTGTTACCGTTATCATAGAAGCCATGCGTTTGACCCTCTGGTCAGGATGGATTTGTACTGCAGCTTGCCGACTGAGGCCGCAAGCATATTTCGGCCGATCTTCAATGCACACCGGCCGGCGGACCACCTCTTCTGCCTTTTTTCAAAATGAAAACCAGTGGCACACAACAGATACAGATAATAGCTTCCCAGCGAAATACATCAATGAATGCCAGCGTTGAAGCCTGTCGTTGGACTATTCCATATATTACACCGTAAGCCTGCTGTCCGGCCGTATAAGGATCAGTCATTGCGCTCAAGCCTGCTTTTATCGAATTCAACGTCTGCTGAAACGCCGGGTCCAGTTCCGATACATGCGGAGTAAGCACATTTTGATGGAATTGGCCCAGGCGCGAAAGCATAGTCGTTGAAATGGAGATGCCCAAACCGCCTCCGATGTTTCTCATCAGGTTGTAGATGCCGGTGGCGTTGCCCATCTGCTCGTTTCTAAGAGTTCCCATCGCTGTCGTGGTCAGCGGCACGAATATAAATCCCATCGCAAATCCGTTAATGATGTTTGGCCATATGACGCTGCTCATGCTGATATCCAGGTTTACATGTCCCAGCAGGTAAACGGATAGCGCCAGTATGGCGAAACCGGCCGCCATTAGATAACGGTTATCGAGGATTCCAACCAGCCTGCCGACTATGATCATCGAAGCCATCGAGCCGAAACCGCGTGGACTGACTGCGAGCCCGCTTTGCAGCGCTGGATAACCGAGCAGCGTCTGCAGGAAAATCGGAAGCATCGCGGTCGTGCCGTACAAAACCGCTCCGACGATCATTATCAGGAAAACGCCTATGCCGAAATTGCGATTGGTAAGGACTCGCAAGTCGACAATCGGATGTCGCGTTTTCAACTCCCGAATAATAAAAGCGACCATGCACCCTAACGACACCACCGCAGTCCACACAATCCACCGCGCGGCGAACCAGTCTTCTTCCTGTCCTTTGTCCAGGATTATCTGGAACGAGGCCAGCCAGATCGCCATTAATCCGAATCCGATGTAATCGATGGTGGCTTCGACTGCGCGTTTGATATAAGGGGGATCTTCAATGAAGGTCTGGCTCATAAAGACAGCCAGAGCGCCGACAGGAACGTTGATGTAGAAGATCCATCGCCAGGAATAGTTGTCAGTGATCCATCCTCCAAGAGTCGGTCCAATGATCGGCGCGACAATAATTCCCATCCCGTATATCGCCATCGCTTGGCCGCGCTTTTCGGGAGGGAAACTTTCCAGCAGCACGGCTTGCGCTATCGGTTGCAGAGCGCCACCGCCTGCACCCTGTATAACTCGAGCCAAAATCAGCATCGGAAGGCTGGTCGCCGCTCCACACAACGCTGACGATGCCGTGAAAATGATGATGCAGGTTATAAGGAGACGCTTTCGTCCGAAGTACGACCCGAGGAAACCGGTGATCGGAAGAACAATAGCGTTCGAAACCAGGTAACTGGTTAGAACCCACGTTGCTTCATCAGTCGTTGCAGACAGGTTGCCGGCAATGTGTGGCAGCGAGACATTGGCTACAGATGTGTCCAATACCTCCATGAATGTCGCGAGCATCACGGACGCGGCGATCAGCCACGGATTGAAGCTCGGCACCCATTCCTGATTGGCACCTTGCGCCGGTCTGCTCATCTTACTTAACCTTAACTTCCGGCGTGACCGACATTCCCGGACCTAATGGGTAGTGAGGATCCGGAGGCTCGTCAAACACGATCTTTACCGGCACACGCTGGACCACTTTGACGTAGTTTCCTGAGGCGTTTTCCGGAGGAAGAAGACTAAACCGTGCGCCTGAGCCTCGCTGAATACTGTCGACATGACCCTTAAAAGTTTTTCCGGGAAAGGCATCTACTTCTACTTCGACAGGTTGACCGGGACGAATGTAATCAAGTTGAGTCTCTTTGAAATTGGCCGTCACCCACAAATCCGAAGGAACAAGAGCCAGTAACGGTTGCCCGACCTGTACGTAAGCGCCTTCCTGTACTGTCTTCTTTGTCACGCGCCCAGCGGATGGAGCATAGATTTTCGTGTAGGAAAGTTCGAGTTCAGCCTGCTGAACCTGGGCTCGAATCTGCTCAATGTCGCCACTGGCAGTGCCGGCCTGTGCCTGGCTGACTGCAACTTGTTGCGGCGCTGCGGATGCTTCTGCAAGTTTGCCCTGCGCCTGGCCGACATTTGCTCGAGCCTCTTTCACTTGCGCCTGCATCTGAGCGACATTCGCCTCGGCCGTCGCCGCCGCTGCTCTGGCCTCTGACACCTGCGTTTCTGCCGCTGTAGCGCGATCCTGTGCGGCTGTGAGTTGTGCAGCCGCCGATTGCGCTGCGGCAATTGCTGCATCAAGCTGTTGTTTGGAAACTTCATCCTTGGAATACAATTCCTGGTAACGAGTTACGTCTGCCGCCGTACGGTTGGCTTCTGCCTGCGCGGCTTTTATTTGCGCCTGTGCCTGTCGTGCGTTGGCTTCGGCGGTGGTGATTGCGGCTCGCGCCTGTGCGGCGCGTTCTTGAGCTGCTCTCACCTGAGCTTCAGCATTCTGAACACCTGATTGCGCAGCAGTAACACCAGATGACGCCTGTTGTATGCCCGCGCTGGATGTTTTCCTGGTTAGTGCGACGTTCGCGGTTGCGGCGCTTTCTCTTCCTTCGGCAGCTGCGAGCTGTCCCTTTGCCTGATCGAGCCTCGCCTGGAAATCGCGCGGGTCCAGCTCTGCCAGCAGGTCACCTTCTTTAACCTCCTGATTGTCGTTTACATAGACCTTGGTCACATGACCGGCGACTCTCGGGCTTATCTCTACGATATGCCCATCAATAAAGGCGTCGTCGGTTGACTCGTGCGATCTGGCGTAAAGATATTCGCGTCCGCCAAAAATTATAATTAACAGCAGGACGATTGCCGCAATCAGCAGTACGCCAGGGCGTTTGTAGAGAGGAACTTTGGCGATGCGACCTCCTCTGTCTCCTCGCTCTGCTCCTCCGTCTCCACGAGTTCCCTGCTGACGTGGCGAAGCATTTTCGCCTTCTCTTGAATTACCCGGGATTTCAGGAGTGGGGCGATCTTGCCGGTCTGCTTTATCAGGTGGAGCCTTCGGTTCTGTTTTTGGTGGGTTATCTATTACATCCGGCATAAATAGTTCACTCCCATCTCGGAGTTATTGCATCCCTTAATGCTTGGTTCAAATGCAGCACATCTCATTGTATTCATAGGTAAAAAAGATTTCTCACCATCGAAATGTCTCGATTGTTCCTAATGCAACTGCCAGGTTTATTCTGGCAGTGTTGTATTGCGCCAGAGCATTGGTTACGGCGTCTCTTGCCTGTTCGAGTGCCGTTTGAGCATTTATCACCTCGATGTTATCCGCTACGCCCGCTGCGAATCTGTCACGTGCCATCTGGAGCTGCTGCTGTGCCAGTGTCAATGACTGTTGCGCTGCCTGCACCTGTTGAATTGCGGTAGTTTCTGTTTGAATCGCAAGGCGGACGTCCTGCTCGACTTGCGCTCTTGTGTCCGTAAGCTCTAATTCTGCCTGGCGATAACGGCTCGAAGCGATTGCTATTCGACTGCGCGTCAATCCCTGATTGAATATGGGAACGTTCAGGTTTACTGCGATGCTTCGCGTGGGCAGCGCGAGAGTTGTCGGAGTTATGCCGCTTTCGCCATAATCGCCCGAAACCCCGATTGAAGGATATTGTTCGGCAACGGCGGCACGACGCTCGTAATCGTTCAGCCTGACTTGCTGCTGTGCGACCTGCAGGTCGATTCGCTGGCGCTCGCCTTGAGCGACAGCTTCATTTACCGGAGGCAGAGTTTCGGTTACGAAACGCAGATCGTCAGTCAGGTTGTAGTCATTCCCCAACGGCAATCCTGTTACACGTTTGAGTTGCAAGTTCGCTTGCTGTGCCGCGGTCTGCGCCTGCGCCAGTCTTACTTGCTCTTCCGCAACCCGAGTTTGGGCGCGGGTCACATCAATACCGGTAGCGACGCCGGCGTTGTGTTGGTCCTGCGCCAGCTTGAACAGCACTTGCGCCTGCTCCAGATCGGCGCGAGCAGCGTCCACTGCCCGAGTAGATCGTAATGCTTCCAGATACGCATCCGCTGTCGCCGCGATCACCTGCTGAGTCGCCAGCCGATCCTGCAATTCCGCGATCCGAACATCGACTCGACCGGCCTGGAAAGCTCGGATTGCGCTTAAACTAAAAATGCTCTGAGCCAGTCGGACTCGCGCATCAAAACTATTGAAGGGTCCAATAAACGTACGGTTCAGTCCCGGTATTAATCCGGGCTGGAATCCCTGGGCGGCAATGTTAACAGTCAAATTAGCCTGTGACGCCGTCGCTCTGACATCAGGCAGGAGACCCGACATAGCCTGCAAAGCGCGGCCGCGCGCTTCCTGAATTCGCTCGTGCCCAAGTTGAGCCGTCAAATTGTTTTGCAGCGCCAGTTGCACTGCCCGCTCGAAACTCAACGGCGGAAGATTCGCCGGTGACGTTTGATTAGCAGTCTGAGTCTGATCGGTTGTTTGACCGTTCGGTGAACCGGAGGTTTTTGAGGCTGACTGGGATTGACTAACCGCGACATTGAACGGATCAGGTAACTGATTTCTGCCGAATCCTGTCGATGCCAAAGCAAGAACTAGAAATGCCGCAAGAGTCACGGCAAACGTTCGGTGAGGTGCCGCAAGGATCCCAAACCGGACCAAGCGCTGAACTAAAGTCATCCATTTTTCCTTTATTATGTACTTCTTTGTAGCCCCTACGCTCGTAAAAATACACAGAAGTGGGCATTTGCAATCGTCGTGCAATGGGCGGGAACTGGATCTGCAATTTCCGTACAGCATTGGCCAGATGGTCGAGTTGTCACCATTCTTTCCCAAAGACCTTATTACGTGAATTGGTTCGAAAGGGTTATTTCGTACGGCCGGCCGCAAGAAAGTGTTGCGCCACAGTACTTAACAATTGAATGCATGCGCCCGGTGCAATGAGGTAGGTGGATTTTAGTGAGAACAATGCGTAATTCGATTAACCAATGCCTTGTCCAAGTTCCTGTTCCATTCCAGGATCATTGATTGAAACGTGATGCCTGGTCTTCCAAAATAGAAGCGCAAGCAGGCTCGTGCTGCATTCAACCACCACCACCAAGGCGACACATGCGGGCCATCCACCGACTTGCCACAGAAAACCAGGAACAAATGCGCCGGCGCTGCCGCCGATGTAATAGCAGGCAAGATACAACCCTGTTGCCGAAGCCCGCGCGCGTGTCGCCGCGTCACCAATGAATGAATTCGTGCACGATTGCGACATAAAGATGCCTGCCGAACAGATTGCCAGACCGATAATTACGAAATACACGTTGTGAATCAGCGTCAGCAATACCCCTATACTGCTGAACGCCATCGCTCCGACAATCGATACGCGAGGACCGAACCTGTCGATCCATATACCGGAGACCGGAGTCATCACCACTCCGAGCAGATAAACAGCGAAGATTGAGCCCAGCGCTACCGTGACCAGATTGAACGGCGGGGCGGCGAGATAAAATGTAACGTAAGTAAAAGTCGCAAGTAGCGAGAACAAGATGCTGAAGCCGACGCCAAAAGTCGCCAGCAGACTTTTGTTTCTGAGGTGGTGACCAATTGCTTCGAACGAGCTCTTCCAATTTGCTATTCGCACGAATCTTCGCGAACGCGGCAGCCAGCTCCACGTCGCAATTCCGCTCAGCACATCCAACGCCGCCAGAACTATAAATGCTTCTCTCCATCCGAAATGATCTGTCACCAGTCCCGTGATAAACCGTCCGGAAAAACCGCCGAGTACCGTGCCGCTGACGTACATCGCGATAGCTCGACCGACGCCCATCCCGGACCACTCTTCAGTGATGTAGGCGATGATCACTGCGGTAATTCCCGGCATAAAGATTCCCTGGAGAAATCTCCAGACAATAAGTTCATGCAAAGTGGACGAATGTGCGGAAAAGAATGTAGGAATGGCCATGCCGAACATCGCGGATACGATAATCCTTTTACGACCAACCAGGTCTGCAAGAGTGCCAATTATCGGCGCTAGGATAGCTACGGCCAGAGTTGTCGCGGTAATCGTCAATCCAACCTGAACCTTTGAAGCCTTGAATGTCTCCGACAACAATGGCAACAGCGGTTGAGGTGCGTACAAATTGAGAAAAGCACAAAACCCGACCAGCATTGCGGCCGAAAGAAGGCGGATGCTCAATCGTTCGCTGTAAGATTCTGACTGATGTGAAAAAGCCACCATTATTCGAGACGCCCGCGCTAACTCACTTCTGCGCAAGATAGAGCCGATCAGTATCTACTAACACCTACTTTTTGTCATGCCGAGGAAATCGTTTCTCGGATTCAATGCGAGCAGGCCGGATATGAAACATTAAATTTCTTGCGATTTCGTCAGGGTTGCTATATAAAGTAATCGTGACTGCTAAATTTCTAGCATCGCCGCATACCAAAACTTTGAATTATAGTCGCACGCAGTAGCCAGGTAACATTCCTTTTTCTGAAACGAAACCGATGCGCGATTCACATACAGATATCGAAGTCGAATTCGGCGTTACTGTTTGTGGTCGCTGAAATACTGCGTTAAATTAATTTCCCGGCGTTCGCCCTGGTGAACCGAAAAGGAGCCATCGATGAGAAGCATCGTTCAAGATCTTCGTTATGCTCTGCGTCTATTGGTAAAGAATCCCGTTTTTTCAATCATTGCTGTGTTAACCCTCGGTTTAGGCATTGGAGCAAACACAGCAATCTTCAGCGTGGTCTACGGGGTGATCTTGAAACCGCTTCCTTTCCAACAGCCGGATAAGCTCGTAAGAATCTACACGGAATTCCCGAAATTCAAGAGCGGATTGCCAAGATTCTGGTTGTCGCCGCCGGAGCTTTTCGACCTCCGAAGAGATACTCATTCATGGCAATCAATCGAAGGATGGGTAAACGGTGGCGCAAATTTAACGGGGACATCTCAGCCGATTCGCGTCAGTGTGTCGTTTGTGACGGGAGGGTTACTGCAGTCTATCGGCGTGAACCCGATGAAGGGTCGTCTTGTTACACCCGAAGACGATGTCAAAGGTGCTGCACAGGTTGCGGTCATCTCGGCGGGACTATGGAGCCGAGCATTTGGCAGTGACCCCGCTATTATTAACCGCGATATCCAGCTTAACGGCACAAAAACGACAATTGTCGGTATTATGCCCAGCAACTTTGAGTTTCCAATTGGCGACAACAATCCTCCGGAAATGTGGGTACCTCTGCAACTTGATCCGGCAGCCACCAATCGAGGCAGCCATTATCTTTCGATACTGGGCCGATTGAAACCGGGTGTTTCTTTTAGTCAAGCTAAAGACGAAATGGCGCAGTATGTTGTCGATCAAGGGAAATTGGCTTCGCCCGGTCATCACGTATTTCAACCCGAATTCCATACTATCGTGATGTATCCGCTGCAGGACGAAGTAGTCAGCAACGTTCGCGGCGCGTTGTGGATGCTGTCGGGCGCGGTAATTTTCGTTCTGTTGATCGCATGCGTAAACGTCGCAAACTTATTACTGGCCAGAGCCGAAGTTCGCCAGCGCGAAATCGCGGTCCGCTCTGCGCTGGGCGCCTCGATGGGAAGATTGGCAAGGCAATTCATTATCGAAGGAACAGTTCTCGCATTGACCGGCGCCCTCGTGGGACTCGGGCTCGCCTATGGAAGTTTGCGATTAATGATAGTTACAAATGCGGGACTCGTGCCTCGAATCGGTGAAATCGGGTTGAACGGTACTGCATTAATCTTCACCTTGGCGACATGCTTATTGACCGGAGTATTCTTTGGCATGGCGCCGCTGGCGCATGTTGCTTCTAAGAATCTGCAGGATCCATTAAAGGCAGCGGCCGGCCGCACTACTGCTTCCGGCGCGTCGCAAATCTTCCGCAAGGTACTGGTCAGCGCCGAAATCGCTCTTGCCATGGTTCTTTTGATCGGATCGGGATTGATGGTTCGGGGCTTCTGGAAACTGCTGCAGGTAAATCCCGGTTTCGATTCGAGCCGACTGCTGACAATGAGCGTGGCTTTGCCTCAAACGTCCTATCCAAACCCGCAGGCAATCGTCGGCTTCTGGTCGAGATTGCACGATCGACTGAACGCACTTCCGGGAGTTGAGTCTGCGTCGCTCGCTTTCGGTCTGCCTCCGATGCGAAGACTCAATGCGAACGACACTATGATTGAAGGCGCTCCCACCGGTCCTGATGCTCCGCCACAAAATGTCGATTATGATCAGGTCGTCACTCCTGATTACTTCAAGACAATGCACATTCAACTGGTGGAAGGCCGATTCTTCAACGATGGAGATGGCGAGACTGCGCCACCGGTTGTTATTATCAATCAGGCGATGGCACGGCACTTTTATGGCAGCCAAAGTCCAATAGGTCGCCGCGTCAGGACTGGATTTCAGAAAGATGCGCCTTTTCAAACTATTGTCGGTGTTGTCGCCGATGTGAAGAACGCCGGACTGGACCAGCCCGCCGGAACGGAATTGTACATACCTGCCGGACAAATGATTCCCGCCGGGTTCGTCGTCGGGAATGGTGGTATTTCGGTGATTTTGCGCGCTTCAGGTGATCCCGTATCCCTGAGCAGACCCGCAACCGAAGTTATACGCGATATTGATCCAGCACTGCCGGTCGCACAGGTACGCACAATGGACGAGGTTCTGGACTCGGCCGAATCGCGATCGCGATTCCTGACATTGTTGCTGGGATTATTCTCCGGGCTTGCGCTGACGCTGGCGGCAGTCGGCATCTATGGTGTTATGTCTTATTCGGTTACTCAGCGCACGCAGGAGATCGGAATAAGAATGGCGCTCGGAGCCAAGCCCGGCAATGTACAGGCAATGGTTCTGAAAAACGGTATGCTGCTGACCTTGATCGGAATGGCATCGGGTCTGGTGGCCGCGTTCATCTTGACAAGGTTCATGCAGAGCCTGCTGTTTGGTATTACTACCAAGGATCCTTCAACATTTCTCAGCGTCCCAATCGCATTGCTGATTGTTGCTCTTGGCGCGTGTTATATCCCCGCTAGACGCGCAACCAGAGTCGATCCGATAATCGCGCTCCGCTATGAATGATCAGATGGGAGCGCACGAGTGATTTGTGCGCTCCCATTAATTTGCCTTCCGGTTGTAGAATCATGTCAGACAATTCTCGTGAAGGAGGCAACTGATGGAACCCCGACTTGATTACGCGAAGACTTCACCCGCTGGATCCCGAGCGATGTATGGACTTGAGAGCTTTGTAAAAAGCAGCGGTCTTGAAACATCCTTGCTTGAACTGGTTAAACTACGAGCTTCGCAGATAAACGGATGCGCGTTCTGCATCGACATGCATACCAAAGACGCACGGGCCGAGGGCGAGACCGAGCAGCGACTCTATTTACTAAACGCCTGGCGCGAAGCTCCATTCTATTCCGACCGCGAACGCGCTGCACTGGAATGGACCGAAGCCGTGACTCTGGTGTCCGAGAGTCATGTTCCGGACGACGTTTACGAACGGGTCAGCAAACAATTCACGCCGCAGGAGCTGGTCAACCTGACCCTGGCCGTTATAGCTATCAACGGCTGGAATCGCCTGTCGATCAGTTTCAGAGTACCACCCGGAACTTATCAGCCGGCGCATAAAAGCTAATCATTTTAGCCGCTACAGATCTTCCATTCGCAATTTTGTATCGGCGTTCTTCCAGGCCGTCTCGAACTCTTTTTGAGCGGCGGCGGCCGCAACCTTCTTATGCTGAGCTTTCAAAGATTCCGCCAGACCGAATAATGCTCGACCATTATGCGGGTGTTTTGACAGCTCTTCTTTAAATGTCTTTTCCGCGGCGGCGAAATCGCCCGTCAAATAATAAAGCGCGGCCAAACTCTCTCTCGTCGGCGAGCTCCACGGCGGCGGCTCGTCATAGACAAGCGCGTCTTCAGCGGCGATTGCTTTGGTGTAAAGGTCAACGGCGGTCTTAGTGTCGTGTTTCGCTTGCGCGATCTTTCCTCTCAATACCAGATCGGCGATATTCAGGATAGCGCTTTCAGGATTATTGCCGCCAGGAAGATCAGCAGGAAGCGTCTTAACGATGCTTTGAAATGCGGCCAGTTCGGCGTCGGCCTCATCTGTTTTGCCGGTCGCCGCGAACGCTCGTCCACGAGCGTAATGCCAGTATACATTCGAAACCACGAGAGACTTGTCAGGTTCCGGCAGTTTCAAGATGTCATCCCATTTATTGAAGCGGATTTGTAGCAGGACTTTCGTCGAAAGCATCACTTCGACCATCGGCATCTCTTTGATCATCGGAGAGATATTTGCCACAAGACGTTCTTCTGCGTCCATCGCATCCTTGTACCGACCTTCCATCGCGCGCGCCGCTCGCAGGAAATCCAGGTTGTGACTGTAGTACATCATCGGATAGATGCCTTGCGCGCCGCTGCTCTTTATATATGCTTCATCAGCTTTAGCCGCATCGATATTGCTGTCTGCTGCTGCATCGTAGTCCCCGGTTCGCATATAGATGTGTGCAGGCATGTGCACAAGGTGGCCGGCCGCTGGCGTCAGCTTTGGCAGCATCGGCGCGTACGCGAGAGCTCTTTCCGGATTCGGCGAAGCCTCTACTGCATGAATATAAAAGTGAATCGCGCCTATGTGTTTTGGATCTTTCTTTAAGACCGATTCCAGGACCGCGACGATTTCCAAAGTTCCCTCGGCCGGTTTTCCATCAGGTGTCCAAAGCTGCCACGGTTTCAGATTCATCATTGAATCGGCATAAAGCGTCGCCGCATCATTATCATCAGGATATTTCTTGTGAAGTTCACCCATCGCGATTTTGTAATCGAGCGCGAGCTTTTTGAAATCCGGCTTTGGATCATTGGAATAACGTTTCGACATCGCATCAATGTATGCGCGCTCTTGCGGAGTAATCTTCACTCCGGGTTGATTTGCGATTGAGAGTGCTTTTTGAATCGCTTCATAAGCGATCTTTTCACGATCCGGATCGACATCGAGGTTGTAGTTCGGTCCGACAGCGAGCGCCACTCCCCAGTGTGCCATTGCCAATTGCGGATCAAGTTTCGCCGCCTGCTGAAATGATCTGGCGGCCTCTTCGTGATTGAAGGCATAGACAAGCAGTAATCCCTGGTCGAAAAACTTCTGAGCTTCAGCATTATCGGTTGAGACTTTGTGGTGCTGCGCACCCAATCCCGGTATCAACTGGGCATCTTTCTCGCCCTCGCGGTGGTCGCGCTGGGCGAAGGCAGTAATCGAAACTAAACACAGAAACAAAATCGATAGAAAGCTTTTCATTGCAACTCTCCGAAAAACGCGCAGTATTTCATTGAATGAGGGATTGTGGGGTCAGACAATCCCCTGGCATATCTCTACGAATATAACGTATTAAACGGATTGATGCCGCAGAGCTATTGCAGATTGAAATTATAAACTAAGATTCCGTCAACTTTAACAGGTACGCCACTCACGGTAGTCTTTATAAACTCGGATTTACGTGCTGCTTCGACCGCCGCTGGCACAAGCAAAGGATGGCCGCAGTGGGCTGCAGCGGCGATTACTTTGCCATCTTCACCAATGACAATTTCGACCAGAACCTTACCCTGAATTCTGCCTCGCCTTGCCAGCGGCGGATAGGACGGCTGTTCGAGATGAACAGCATATTGTTTCATAGTCCCTACGCCAGTTTCGGAATGCGCGTTTCCATTTACGCTACCTACTGGACCTGTTATACCGGCCAAAATACCTTCTGGTTCTTTCGCGAGGTTCCAGTCAGCTCCCAGTTTGAACGACGCGAAGAAGATTCCGCTTGCGGCTGAAGATGGCTTAGCTTTCGGAGCAGTTGACGTTAGCTGATAACTCATGTCTTTTGCCAAATAGACGCGATTTGTAATTAACTCAGCCTCCGTTTCGAAAATAATCTCCTTTCCCGGATAGTTGATCGTACGCTTTGACGAATTGTCCTCAAGAAGCAAATCGCTTTCCTTGATTACTTTGGAGTTTAATGAGGCTTTCAGATTTGAGATAATGCTATTGAGTTGCTGAGCCGATTTTTCGCCTTGCGTGAAAGTATCGCAATAGCATTTATAAACAATTTTGTAGACTGACTCGCCGTCCGTGCTGGTTACGGTTCCGTTCCTCACATAGTTTTCGGAGATGTGCTGGATTTCAACATTAGAACCTGGCATCTGAACAGTAAAATCGCCATCTCTTGTCGAGAAGGGTGTCATGGTATGTTGCCCACGAACTACAAAGGCTGCACAGAAAAAGATAAACAGGAATGAAGCGAGCCCTGCTGAGCGGTGTTTAATTGATGAACACATAGATCAGTCTCCAAAGACTAGCGGATAGAAAGAAGCTTTAACGATTTTTCAGACTCATCGACTGGCGGACGGTCGATGCCTGGATCCGAAACTGCGTTGATTATAACCGATTTCTTAATCTTGAGTCAGCGGCATTCTCTGGAACGGTCAATCCTTGGAGGTCACCAGGACACGGACTGCCTTGCCTTCATCCTTGAGTGGATCGACCGCAATCAATCGATATGATTTGTTATCGTCAGATGGCTCGTAAACGTATTCGTTGCCCCACGGGTCGACTTCGCGGACGCTGGGAATGTACGGACCGGACCATTTCTTGTACAGCGCGGTATCCTGATCGGTCCAAGTCAGAGGCTTTTCAACCAACACTCTGATTCCTTCGTCCTTAGTCGGATACCTGCCCATATCGTTCTTGAATTTGTTCAAAGCCTCCGCAGTCATGTTCATGTCTTTACGCGCCTGAACAAATCTGTCTTCTGCTTTTTTGTTCTCTGCTCTGTAATGCTTGAATGGACCAATGCTGAAGATTGTGATGGTAAATAGGGCAAAGACCGTGATACTCGCAAAAAAAAGCCACTTTCGTAATTTCGCCTTCTGTTTTATTTGCTCGTGAGCATCTGGGGAAAAGACCAATGTCGGATCGTGTCGGTGCGTTGTCTCGATCTCACTCGCTGATTCCGTGTGGCGGCTGCCCGACTTTTGATCCGACACCTTTCGATAACAGGACGGGCAATACCGCATCGAAGGCGCGATGCGCGCTCCACAAGATGAACAGATTTTGCCTATTTGCTCCTGAGTTTCCATAAAAACGCTGGTAATTCTAACCGAAAACAGCCTCGTTTAAAATTCTATGTGATTTCCCATCCGGTAGTCTTTGTTTCTTTTTTTGGCGCCATTCCTATCTACTATCTAGACGCTTTCGGGCGCTGTTTCGTTACAGATTTCATTTCATCAAAAATCTTATTGCTCTTTGATGTAACAATCGTTACAATGCAACGTTTATTACATATGCAGCACTGGATTCTACTGATTCATCAGTTGCCACCCACGCCTACCAACCTTCGGGTCAGGATCTGGCGGAAACTCCAGCGTTTGGGAGCCATTGCGATAAAGAATTCAGTCTACGTTTTGCCATTCAACGAAGGTTCTCACGAAGACTTTCAATGGCTGAAACAAGAGATAGAGACCGCTGGTGGGGAAGCAGCCGTTATGCGAGCTAACGCAATTGACGGCGCAACGGATAACGAAATTATCGAGCGATTCCGCCAGTCGGCAAGTCAGGAATACGAACGACTGATAACCGAGATGGATACTCTTTGCGCGGCAATTCGTGATCAGAAAAGGGAAGAGATTATGCCAGGCAGTCCGATCAACACATACGAAAACGAGCTAGACAAGATGCACAAGGACTTGGAACGAACAGTTTCGACCGATTTTTTTGTGGCCTCTAACCGCGCTGCGGCGCAAGAGTCCTACCAACGGTGTCACAAGGCCTTCCTTGAATCACAGAATAGGAAACAGCGCGTAACGAAATCGAAACAGGGAACTATTCAACAGCTTTCATTAGCAAAGTATCAAGGGCGTCGATGGGTCACCCGTCAGAATCTTTTTGTTGATCGTTTGGCAGCTGTCTGGCTGATCAAACGGTTTATCGACCGCAAGCCACGATTTTATTTCATAAAGGAAGGCGAAACTGTTGAAGCTGGTATCGGATTTGATCTCTATGGAGGACAATTTACCCACCGCGGAGAAGACTGCACGTTCGAGACAATGATCAAGGAGTTCGGCCTCGCGGGTGATCAGGGTCTGAAAGCAATCGCAGAGATCGTCCACGATATTGATTTGAAAGATAACAAATTCAATCGATCAGAAGCAGCCGGGTTAAACGCGGTTCTCCTTGGAATGGTGGAGCGGGTAAAAGACGACCGAAAACTGGCAAAGGAGTCGGAGCCTGTTTTCGACAGCTTGTATCAATTGTTACGGCAACAGGAAAAGAAAGCGAAAAAGGAACCGAGTGGCGAATCGGCAAGTTCAAACAAAGCAAGAAAACGGCCCAGAAATGAAGGCTGAAACAGGTTCAGGAGGCCGCACGGTCACCTTCGCGGAAGCGTTTCGTTTTTGGGTCAAGCTCGGCTTCATATCTTTTGGCGGTCCGGCCGGCCAAATCGCCATTATGCATCGCGAGCTGGTTGAGCGCCGTCGCTGGATATCCGAAGAACGATTTCTTCACGCATTGAACTATTGCATGCTGTTGCCAGGGCCAGAGGCAACAGAGCTTGCCATTTATGTCGGCTGGTTGATGCATAGAACAATCGGCGGCATTGTCGCCGGAGCGTTTTTCGTCATTCCATCGATCTTTGTGCTGCTGGGGCTTTCATACGTATACGCCGCTTACGGATACGTGCCGGTTGTAGCCGGCGTTCTATCTGGGTTCAAACCCGTGGTCGTCGCAATCGTCGTCGAGGCGATACTAAAGATCGGAAGTCGTGCTCTGAAACGCCAGGTTCATTATGCCATAGCCCTTATTGCGTTTGTCGCGATCTATTTCTTACATGTTCCGTTTCCATTGATTGTGCTCAGTGCGGGTCTCATCGGTCTCGCGGGAGACAAGTTGTTTCCTGGGCTGTTTGCCGCCAAAGAAATTGAGAATCAGACGGCAAAAATAGCGGCTACCAATAACGAACCGTTGATCAGCGATACTGCTCCGCCACCGTCGCACACGCTCCCATCGCGGATTCGAATCATAAAACAAGTCGGCGTGGGACTCGTCTTATGGATTTTGCCGTTTGTTATATTGGGGCTGTGGCGAGGTTGGCACAGTCTGCATGTTCAGGAGTATAGATTTTTTACTCAAGCGGCTCTTGTAACATTCGGCGGAGCGTACGCGGTACTTGCTTACGTTACGCAGGCAGCAGTCGGGACTCATGGTTGGTTAACTCAGGCGCAGGCGGTTGACGGTCTGGCATTGGCGGAAACGACGCCCGGCCCTCTGATTATGGTCCTACAGTTCATCGGGTTTATGGCTGGCTGGAATCATCCTGGCGATATGGGAAGAACGTTGAGCGCAGTGACGGGTGCGTTGATCACGACCTATACGACTTTTCTGCCGTGCTTTTTCTTTATTTTTGTTGGCGCGCCATATATCGAGATTTTGCGCGGGAATCGGTACTTAACGGCGGCTCTTTCCGGAATAACGGCAGCGGTCGTAGGAGTCATCTTGAATCTGGCCATTGTTTTCGGTGTTGCGGTTATTTGGCCCGACGGGTTTAGCGGACAGACAAATTGGCTGGCGGCCGCTACCAGCATTATTGCATTCGCGGTGCTCTATCGGTTCAAGATCGATGTTCTTTGGGTAGTCATCGCTGGTGGATTGATCGGCTTAATACATGCATTCGTGTGAACAAGAAAGGTTCTCGATATGAATAATGGAAAGCGAATATTGTTAATAAGCAATTCGACGTTGTATGGCAGCGGTTATCTTGATCACGCTGAAAAAGAGATTCGCGATTTTCTGGGCGATGTCAAAAGGGTCCTTTTTGTTCCGTTCGCGCTGTTTGACAGAGATGCCTACGCCAAACAGGCGAGGGATCGATTCGCGAAGATGGGTTACGAACTCAGCTCAGTGCATGAGAGCAGCGACATGCAGCAAGCTGTTATGAATGCGGAATCGATCTTTATTGGCGGCGGAAACACCTTTCGCCTGTTGAAAGCGTTATATGATAACAATCTTCTGTTGTTGATCCGTGGCCGCGTTGAGGCCGGCATGCCATACATTGGATCCAGCGCAGGATCGAACGTCGCCGGTCTTACGATCAAAACTACGAAGGACATGCCGATTGTCTACCCGCCGTCGCTCGACGCTCTTGGAATCTTTCGATATCAGATAAGTCCGCATTATCAGGACCCCGATCCAAACTCAAAACACATGGGTGAAACTCAGGAAGAGAGAATCATGCAGTTCCACGAGGAGAACGAAACACCGGTTGCAGGATTGCGCGAAGGCACAATGCTTAGGATCGAGAATGACTCGATTGTTTTAAAGGGGACAACATCTGCTCGCATCTTCAGACGCGGACTGAAGCCTGTCGAAGTTGAAGTCGGAACAGACATCAGCGGACTGCTTGCCGGTCGCGAAGGAGAAAAGCTATGAAACCAGCCGGAACGTTGCTTCTAACCAGGTCTGACGTAGCCGATCTGCTGAGCCTCGACGATTGCATCACTGCAGTTGAGCAGGCTTTCAAACTTCATGCAGAAGGGAAGGTTCCACCACCTGGAATTCTTGGTATGCACGTTCCCGGAGGTGGGTTTCATATCAAAGCAGCCAGCGCAAATCTTAATAGAAGTTATTTTGCAGCCAAATTGAACGGCAACTTTTACGAGAACGTCAGCCGATTTGGAATGCCGCGCATACAGGGGGTGATAATATTGTGCGATGCCGAAAATGGTTTTCCTCTAGCGGTGATGGATTCGATAGAAATCTCAATCGTTCGTACTGGCGCGGCTACAGCAGTCGCGGCCAAGTATCTGTCGCGACCTGACTCAGATGTCGTGACGATTTGCGGATGCGGAAATCAAGGAAGGGTCTCGATCAGAGCAATATCAAGGCTCAGACCTCTCAAGCGATGCTTTGCATTCGACACGGATAAGGCATTCGCCCAGCGTTTCGCTGATGAATTATCGACAGAACTGCAAATCCAAATTGAGCCAGTTGTCGATCTCAGCAAAGCCCTAAAGCAAAGCGACATTTGCGTGACATGCACGCCATCGCGAGCACCATACATTAATTCTGAAGATGTTCCACCAGGCACATTCATCGCGGCAGTCGGTTCTGACAGCGAAGAGAAACAGGAGTTGAATCCCGCTTTATTAGCAGTAAACAAAGTCGTGGTGGATATCACGGACCAATGCGCGACAATAGGAGAACTGCATCATGCGATTGACGCACGCCTGATGACTAAAGCCGATGTGCACGCTGAACTCGGCGAAGTCATTGCCGGTCGGAAACCTGGACGCGCTTCAGGTGACGAAGTGATCATCTTCGACAGCACCGGAACCGCTCTGCAGGATGTAGCCGCTGCCGCGATTGTTTACGAAAGGGCACTCGCTACAGAGCGCTATCAAAGGATCAACTTTGGTGATTAACACTTGCCAATAGGCTCGCCGTATTCTTAACGCATACCAAACTGAAAGCTCATTTTTCCTTTAAAGATCGCCTTGGCAAAGCATTTGCACACGCAAATCGGAAAGTTGTGCAGGTGAAAATTCATTGCGAGGTGGATTATGGCAGAACAATTGCCTGAAGAAGAGAAAAAAGAGGGACAGGAACAATCATCCGAATCTTCTTCGGAGACTACGACGGGAACGAGACTCACCGCTACCGAGATTTATGAGAATGTCAGAGTCGCGGCTGAAGCCGAACTGCGCCGTCCACCTCGTGCACTGCTCTGGTCCGCGCTTGCGGCAGGATTGACTATAGGATTCAGCTTTCTTGCTGGGGCCTACCTCAGTTCTTTAGTTCCCGAACCATTCAAGCATGCCGCGAATTCAATTGGCTATCCGCTAGGGTTTATTTTTGTGGTTTTGGCTAGGAACCAACTGTTTACCGAAAACACCTTAGAGCCGATCATACCTTTGTTGAACAAGCCATCGTGGGACATGCTGAAAAGCATGTTATCGCTGTGGGTTGTGGTTTTGATTGGAAACATGATCGGAGCATGCATACTAGGGCTGATACTTGCGCTAACCCCCGTCGTAGACAAGTCATTACAAGATGTCTTAACAACCGTGGCCGCCCAAGGTACTTCGGCCGGATTCGCCGCGACAGCATATAAGGCAATATTTGCGGGATGGCTGATAGCATTAATGGCTTGGTTGATTGGCTCGACCCGATCGACAGGAACACAGATTCTGTTCGTGTTTCTAACGACTGCGCCAATTTCAGCCTTGGCATTCCCGCATTCCATCGCAGGCAGCGTCGAAGCCTTTTACCGAATATTTGCGCGTACTGCGAGCTGGAGCGACATGATCGGTAATTTCATAGTTCCGGCATTGATCGGGAACATCATTGGCGGCTTTACCTTTGTTGCATTGTTGAATCACGGACAAGTCGCCGCGGAACGCAAAGCTGAAGAGTCATCCGAAAATGATGAAGAAAAAGAACCAGCCAGGCGAAGGGGTATTCAGTACACTTGAACAACAATAACGATTAGGACTGTAAAGTTGCCAGGCCGCTTGCGAGGTTAATCAACCGATCACGGTATTCGATTTTCTCAATCCATTCCTTCGACCACGCGCCGATTCCCATATAGGCTCCGGCAAACGCACCTGCTAAACAGGCTATAGAATCGGAATCACCGGAGGTTAACGCAGCTCGCTGAATCGCTTTAACAGGATGTTCAGGAAACAGGAGAAAGCAGAGACATCCGGTCGCGAACGCTTCTTCAGCAATCCATCCTGCACCCGTAGCCAGACACGGATCTGACTCGCGATCAGGAAGCGTCACGGCGAGTTCTAAACGACGGAGCACCATCAAACATTCGTCCCAACCTCTCGAGATAAACTCCTCCGGTGAATCGATAGCCGGTTGTTCCCACAATGGCCCCAGCCATTCTTCGTGGTAGATGCAACGTTGCGATTCAGCATACGCACTTAATCGCGTAACCAGCGTTGCCGGTTCTCCGCCGTTGAGAAGGTCGGTAACAGCGAAGGCCGTCAGGTCCGATGCCGCTAGTGCGGTAGGATGTCCGTGAGTAAGAGCCGCCTGGAATTGAGAAATGGCTGCTCTTGTATCTGTTGGCAGTGTGTGCAACAAGCCGACGGGTGCCACTCTCATGTTGGCTCCGCAGCCTTTTGAGCCAGATCGTGTCGCTTTATGCCAGGGCATTCCTGCTGCGAGATTTTCGCAGGCGCTCAAGCAAGTCATACCCGGTGCGCGATTATTTTCAGGGGAAACCAACCATTCAACGAAGTATTTTCTTAGCGCGTGCTCTAATGAAGCTAGTGTGAATGGGGTGCCGGCTTCAACCAGTGCTTCGCCAACAGCAAGAGCCATCTGCGTATCGTCGGTGACGCGCATTGGGTTGCCGGGCGGCTCTTTTGGTCCGTCCGGCGGCCAGCTCTTCCGTATTTGGATGACGTCGAGAAATTCTGTCGGCGCGCCCAGAGCATCGCCAAAGGCGAGGCCCATTAATGATCCTAAAATACGGTCCGAAAGGGAACTCATACCTGCTAACGCCGATTGGGATTTCGTTGCTGAGCAGCTTTATCAACCAATCGCCGAAGTTCTTTTATCGGCTCGGGATTGTCATCGACCTGAAGTCGCAAAACCACATCATTGTGCAACCATACTCCGCCATTCTTTTTTACGATCAGCATTGCGGCTGACTGCATTCCGCGTTTGTCGCCGCCTGCCAGTTGACCGGCTTCTAATGCGGCGAGAAGGCGAAATGAGAGATGACCTTTCGTCTCTTCGAATGCTTTGACCATTCCATTGACGACTTCTGGGCCAGCCAGAATGTTGCCTTGCGCTGTGCAGAACTTGCCCTGTTTGTCTCCCGCCCACTCGGGAGCTTTCGGACCCGTATAGGCAGCGACTTCGCCCTTCGTATTGATCACGGCAAACTGGCGACCAAATTTTGTCCAATCCTGGGGACGAGGATCGGGATCAGATTCCCAGATCTGCTTGATAATGTCTTTCGGCGCCATTCCTTTTTTCAGAAGAGCAATCGCTTGCGGTCCGTAGCTAACATCCACAACCGCCTGCGTAGCGGCCGCGCCTGCATCGGCTTCCGCCCATAAGACACCGTTGCCGACAGAAAACACCCGTGATTGCACCGCGCCGCCAACTTCTCCGGTGTCAGGATCGTAACCAAGGATTGAGAACGTCGCGATCGGCGGCCAAGGAAGCTTTGCTGTTTCTTGCTTTGCCTCGATGTTGGATATATGACTGTTGCCGAGTCCAAGGGCAGACAAACATATAATGGCTAAAACAAAAAGTGCCGTTAGTCTCTGTTTCAATGATGGCCTCCATAATTTGTATTGAACGCGGAACAAAGCAAAAGCCAGGGGCGAGACCATTTTTCTCACACCCTGGCCTTTGTTGTCAAAGTGACGATGATCTTACTTGAATGTATCTGCCTCTACGTCGACCTTAGTTGTGTAGTCCTTGCCGTCTACAGTAAGTTTCACCAGGTACTGGCCCGGCTCGACTGGAGGACCACCGCGGAAGCCGCGGAAACCACCTCCACCACCGCCTCCGGCGCCACCACCTCCACCGGCACCTCCGCCACCGCCGCGACCGAAGCCGCCTTGGCCACCTTGCGGAGGATCACCAGTCAGAGTCCAATCAACGCGGTTAATGCCCACTTCTTTCGGACCAGTAAGGTTTCGAATAACCTTACCGGTTATGTCGGAAATAGTGATCTTCACATCGCTTGATGGTGCAGATTTCAGGTAGTAGCTGATCTGCGTGCCCGGAGTCGGATTCTCGCCGCGGAAATTCTTCGATATTCCCACTGATCTAGTCAGCGTTGGATCGTTCGAATATTCCACGCCCGGACGCGGGTTGAACAGGAAAACATCGCTTGCCTGGGCTTTGGCGTCCCATTGCTGCAGCGGTGTGAGGTCGTCAAGAATGTAGATGCTTCGTCCGTGTGTGCCAATGATCAGATCGTTGTCGCGCGGATGAATCAGAATGTCGTCAATTCGAACCGTCGGCAATCCAGTGCTGAATCGCTGCCATTCTGCGCCGGCATCCAGAGAAATGTACAGTCCGTATTCATTGCCGAGATACAGGATGTTCTTGTTCTTCGGATCTTCGCGGATGACATTAACTCTTCCCGATCCGAGATTGTTTGAAATCGATTGCCATGACGAACCCAGATCGTGCGTCACGAAGACGTAGGGTTTGAAATCATCGTAGTAATGACCTTCGACTGTCACGTAGCAGGTGCCAGCATCAAAATGCGAAGGCTCGACTCTGCTGATTTGATAAGTGTCCTTCGGGAGTCCGGGCAGTTTGCTTCCCAGGTTAGTCCAGGTCGATCCGCCGTCTTTGCTCAGTTGCAAATTGCCGTCGTCTGTTCCGACCCAAATGATGCCGGCCGTTACAGGAGATTCGGCTATGGTCACTATGTTGCCATAGTTTTCCATGCCGTCGTGCTTAGAAGCCATCTGCTGTTTGCCGTCAACCCCCATAATCGGCAGGGTGGAGCGGTCAATGTGTTTGCTCAGATCTTCTGTCGCTGTCCACGTATCGCCGCGATCCAGCGATTTAAAGAATCTGTTCGCGCCGGTATAGACGATTCGCGGATTGTGTGGAGACAAAGCGATCGGAGTATCCCAGTTCCATCGCAGGTATTCATCCTCGCCGATAGGAGGATTAATATTGGTCGTTAAAGCCTGTTGACCAAACCCCTGGAACTGCTGTTGCTGAGGTTCAGCATTGCCTTCGCCGCCCTGGTTGGCAGCTCGACGCGGACGCGTCACGGGACGAGGTCTGATGCTGACATTCCGACCGGTCTTCAGATCCAATCTGTTCATCGCGCCGTTCTGCGATTCGACATAAATCGTGTTGTAGTCGGTGGGGTCGATCTGAACGTAGAACCCGTCGCCACCACCGATGCGGAACCAATCAGGATTGGTGATTCCTGATGCATTGCGCACTGCGCTCGGTCCGCACCAGCTTCCGTTGTCCTGGAGACCGCCGCAAACATAGTAAGGTTTGCGCATATCGGCAGCCACGGCGTAGAACTGTCCCACGTTCATCGTGTTGATGAATTCCCAGGTGTTGGCCTGGTCATATGTGACATCCAAACCGCCGTCGTTTCCGATCATAACGTGATTGTCATTATTGGGATCAACCCAGATGGCATGGTGGTCGGTGTGAACGATGCCGCCGACCTGTTTCAGGGTCTTTCCGCCATCGGTTGACTTGAAGAACGGCGCGCCACCCGTGTAGATGATCTGATCGTTCTTCGGATCGATTCTGATCTGACTGTAATACATCGGACGGTCGATTACGTTGGTGACGACCTTCCAGGTTTTGCCCTTATCTTCAGAACGCCACAATCCACTCTTTTCCGGATCGGGAGGTTGATTTGCGGCTTGCTGTTGCTGCTGTCCGCCTTCAGGATTCTGTCCTGCGGCCTGACCTCCAGCGCCCTGTGGTCGGGCTTGGCCCTGACCCCCGCGACCGCCGCCGCCAGCTCCACGACCACCGCCACCACCTCCGGCGGGACGGCCGTTCAGTTCTTCGCCCTCAGGACCAACCCCTCCGCCGGTGCCCGCGCTTACGCCGACTTCAATAGTCGCCATAACAACGTTCGGATTCGAACGCGAAACGTCGAGACCGATTCGACCCAGAACGCCTTTGCCATTTGGCAGACCATTGCCTTCCAGTCTCGTCCAGGTCTTGCCGGCGTCGAAGGTCTTCCAGATTCCGCTGCCAGGACCGCCGCCATTGTATCCCCAGGATTTGCGCTCGCGCTGATACGAAGCGGCGTAAAGGACTTTGCTGTCGACAGGGTCCATCACGATGTCGGTGAAGCCAGTGTGCTCATCAACGAACTTGACGTTGTTCCAGGTCTTGCCGCCATCAGTCGTTTTGTAAATGCCGCGATCTTTGTTCGGTCCGAACAGGTGGCCCATCGCAGCTACGTAAACAACATTGGGATCTTTCGGATCAGTGACGATGCGAGCGATAGACTGGACGTCCTTCAGACCCATGTTTGCGAAGGTCTTTCCGCCATCAGTCGATTTGTAGATTCCATCGCCAATTGTAGAGCTCTGTCTGTTATTGGCTTCGCCGCTGCCAACCCAAACGATATCCGGATTCGGCTGAAATATAGCAATGTCGCCTACGGACGAAACTGGATATTTCTCAAACACAGATTCCCAGGTCGTTCCATTGTTTGTGGTTTTCCAGACACCGCCGGTAGCAAAACCCACATAGAAGGTGTAGGGATTATTTTCAACAACCGCGATATCGTCGATACGCCCACCCATGCTGGCGGGACCGATTGGACGAAAACGAAAATTCTTTAATAGCGGATTATCCGACTGATTCACCGGTGGTCCCGAAGGCTGTTGCTGCTGCGGAAAGCCCTGACCGAACACAATCAAGCTTTGCAGAACGAACAGACAAATCCAGAACCCAGCCAATGAGCGGAGGCGTGGCCTTCTTCTTGACATAAGATTTCCTTTTCCGAGATTAGAAGATTAAAGAGAGTTGTCAATCGTCGACTACTATTGCAGACCGTAGATTATATAACTCTCAGCGAAATCGCAAAAGGAAATGTAACCAGGCTGGCAGCCTGTTGCACTCTTAACGCGAATCGTATCTGGTCCGCCGCTTGGACCGTCGCCACAGTCGTCTATCCGAACAACCGGAATTTTAACTTTAACTTTTTTAAAAATTTTTCTTGACGTGACTCAAAAGTCACGTTACCATTTGGTCACATAATAATTCAATTTGAATGAAGGAGAGAAACCAATGACGTTAGACGACCTGACTCTCGACGTTGAACAGAGCGTGGATATCAAAGGCACGCCGGAAAAAGTCTTTGCCGCAATGCTGGAGCGATTCGGGAAGAAGAATACCCGACCGGATGGCGAATCGCTGAACCTGAATCTTGAGCCGAAAGTCGGCGGTCGCTGGTACCGCGATCGCGGCAACGGCATCGGTCATCTTTGGGGATTTGTACAGGTGATCAAACCGCCGGTTTTGTTGGAGCTGAGTGGACCAATGTTTATGTCTTATCCCGCCATCAATCATATTGAAATCAAAATTGCCGAGGCAGGGCAGGGTTGCAGAGTCACCTTGCGTCACCGCGCCATCGGCATGATCGATCCGGAACATCGCAAAGGCGTCAGCATGGGATGGGGACATATGCTGAATGAATTGAAGAAAGATTGCGAGTGAAATAGTGCCAACTCGACCCGTTGAAGAGGCAGACAATTTGGCTCCAGTTTGGAAAGCGCTCTCTGATCCGACGCGCAGAGCGATCCTTGATTTCCTGCGAGATCGCCCGCGCACAACTACTGAGATCGTAGAAGAATTTCCGCAGTTGAGTCGGTTCGGAGTGATGAAACATCTTGATGTTTTGCGTGATGCCAATCTGGTTCAGACGCGGGAGTCAGGTCGGCAGCGGGTGAATTCATTAAATGCCGTGCCCATCCGCCAGATCTATGAAAGATGGATGAGTCCGTTTCAGGAACTCTGGTCGCACGAGCTCTTGCGGATCAAAGACGCAGTCGAGGGCGCAATCGAAGAAGAGGATCAGACAAAGCGCAAGCGAAAAAAATAAAGGTTTTAAATTAACATCAGCAGAATTCGGAATAGGAGAACTCTATATGGCAACACAACACACCGGTACTGGAATGCAGGAGCACAAGATCGTTTCCCAGGAGGAATGGCTCGAGGCTCGAAAGGCCCTGTTAAAAAAGGAAAAGGAATTCACCCGCCAACGCGACGAGATCAGCCGACAGCGTCGCGAGCTCCCGTGGGTAAAAATCAACAAGAACTACGTATTCGATGGACCAAACGGAAAAGAAACGCTTTCAGATCTGTTCGGCGGCCGCAGTCAATTACTCATCTATCACTTTATGCTTGGTCCGGGATGGGAAGAGGGTTGTAAAAGCTGCTCGTTTCTCGCGGATCATTATGATGGCAGTCTTATTCATCTGGCCCATCGCGATGTCACTTTTCTGGCGGTTTCCCGCGCGCCACTGTCGGAAATCGAAGCCTTCAAAAAGCGTATGGGTTGGCGCTTTAAGTGGGTCTCGTCTTTCGGAAGCGATTTCAATTACGACTTTCACGTTTCGTTTACTAAAGAAGAACTCGCCAGTGGAAAAGTGCCATACAACTACACGATGCAGGAATTCGGGTCCGATGAGGCTCCTGGTCTCAGCGTGTTCTATAAAAACGAGAACGGCGAAGTGTTTCATACTTATTCGACTTATGGACGCGGTCTGGACATTTTTGTCGGCGCCTATAACTTCCTGGACGTTGTGCCAAAAGGCAGAGACGAAGACGATTTAGCTTTTTCAATGTCCTGGGTGCGTCACCACGACCGGTATGATGACAATTATGTGGTCGATACGAAATCCGGTTATCAGCAGCCAAAGGTTCACGATTGCTGTTCCGAGGAGCACAATTCATGAACAGTCATCATTGCTGTGAAATTGTGAGGAGCGGTTCGGACACCGGGCCGCTCACGCTCCCTACAATCAAAAGCGATCAGCCGTCTTTGTTCCGGCGATTTTCGAGTATTGTTAAATGGCTAGTTCCGAGCGCGATCCTGGCGTTGTTGCCTAAATGCCCAGCGTGTCTGGCAGCTTATGTTGCAGTTGGAACGGGGATAGGACTATCGATTTCAACAGCAACTTATATAAGAGCCGGGCTGATTATTTTATGTATCGGCTCGTTGACGGCTTTCGGCCTGGCCGCATTGCTGCGAAAGGGAACCAGCGCTCGCAGACGCTGGTCCCTCAGGTAAAGACCGCCCCAGATCATCAGAGCGACTATGCTCGGAAATATGATCGTGAACAACGGACCTTCGACTCGCACATGCGTAGCAGTCGCGCCGCCCAGATAGCCAGTGAGCAGGATTGCCCCGAGAATCGACGTCCGTGGGATCACATAAATGATCGTGCAGATCGTCAACGTCAGGCCGATTCCCACGATTGTGCTCTCCGGGTAACCCATCTTGACGGTTGCCTCGACAACGAACGAAGGCTTGAATAGTTTCATGATCCCATCCATCAACAGGAACAACACAGGGATTGTGCTGATGATGCGACCAGCCCACAGACTCTTTTTCGAAACGCCAGATGATTCAACAGTTTGCATAACTTTATCCTCCCAATCGATCAAGCAAATTTGTTTATTTGTTATTAGGACGAACGGCGATTGCGGAAATCGACACGCTGACAAAATTTTTTTGTTTGGGAAGTTTTTTAGATTCTTGCCAGACGACGGTGAAACTCGAACGCTGTACAGAAGCACGGCTGAAGAAGTGCAGCCGAAGAAAGGAAATCGCAGTGCTCAGCAGGAAGCTGTAACTCGAAAATAACAGTAGTTCAGAGCCATAACAACTTTAAATTTATATCATCCCATAATGGCTTATCGGGTTTTTCCACGGGCGCAGTTTCTTTCTCGAGGGGCGCATTAAATGTCTTCGAGCTACCTTCTTCGATATTGACTTTATGCTCCCAAGGCTTGAAACCGCCACGCGATATTTTAATAGTATGTTCTCCTGGGGATAGCATCAGTTTTGATGGCGTACTTGCAGCGTATTCTCCATCAATGTAAATATCCGCACCTGCAGGCTCAGACTCTAGTTGCACCGGTACCTTGGTGGCAGCAGATTTGTTTTCTGATTTAAGAGGGGTCGTGTATTGAGGCACATAGTCGAAATGTTTTTTCAACATCTTCAAGATCTCGCTGGAAAAAATCGCGAAATTTAAACCCTGAACACTTTCCATGTTTATTTTCAAAAAGTTCACACCGACCACTTCACCGGTGGTATTCAGCAAAGGTCCGCCGCTGTTGCCTGGATTGATCGACGCGTCTGTTTGTATTAGCAGGCCTTCATCTCCATCGCGAAACGCACTTATGATTCCTTTGGTTACGGTATTCGCCAATACAGATCCCAGCGGAGAACCAATGGCTAACACGTCGGAACCAACTTTTACGGCCGCAGGATCAGCTATAGGAATAAATGGAAATGATGAACCTTTAACCTTTATCAGAGCGAGATCACGATCAGGGCTAACAAAAATCGCTTCACTTTGAAACGACTCTCCCTTGCTTGTCGTTATAGTTGCAGAAGAGCTCGCTCCAACAACATGTTTGTTCGTCACTATGACCCCTGTATCCGTGATGAAGAATCCGCTCCCGGAGCTTAAATTCGTTTCGACTGTAACAACAGCAGGCAGAGCTCGCTGAACTACACTTTCAGTAGTGCGATTCTCTCCTGTTGGATTTCCAGCCGCACTAGGCTGGCCGTCGCTTGATTTATCAGCAAGTGGATTCGACCCCAGGAATTCGCCAACCTTTTCGAGCTTGATGTTGTACGTTTGAGATTCGATTACATAAAAAATCTTTCTCAGCGCGCCATTGGTGTCATACCAGTTAAATGGCCCTTTTGTAATCAAAATAGACTTAGAAACGTACCCCTCCTTTGTCAATCTCAAGGTAATCGGTATATCCAGGTATTTGCTCCATATAAATGAGCCCGCACCTTTGAAGAAGTAGTTATCCAGGAAAATGCTGTACGGTGTCTTACCAGCGTTTACGGAATTGATCATCACAGTTGCCCCTGGCGGATCGGAAATGATCTGTAATTCCATTTTTCCCTTGGGGGCTTTCTTCGGCTCAATATCCTGTTTTGGAGAACTCTTGGCTGAATCTGGCTTCGGACGCGGAACAGTAGTTTCTGTGTTCGCCTTGACAAACTTGTAGAACGCAATACTTAGGGAAGGGACGTACTTGGTTTCGCCCATATCTTTAACGTACATTCCCCCTGCATCCTTGCCGACGAATCTGCCAACTATGCTTCTGCCGTCTGTTGTATCTATAACGACATCGCAAGTCATCAAACCCGTAACGCAGTCTTTTTCCTGGACCGTGTCGCTTCCGCCGGTTTTTTGTGAGGAGGTAATAGAACCTAAGGCGAGAAACAATATAATTAAACAGCCAAGCACTCTTAATTTCCTAATCTCAGACATGGTTCGCTCTCTTCAAGAATTAATCTGAATATAGGCCAGCGGCAGAGATTCAGAACTGGCTTAACTACGCGAAGACGATACTTACCGAGTTTGCATGTCGAACCCAAACTGCGGGTGCGCTATATCAGATGACAATCTGTCATCTTCCCTCAAATAATATGCAGATTGGTCGTTACCAAAAGGAGCTTATCGGCGGATATCCGAACAACTAAGCTTAACACTATTCTATAATTAATTTTTGAGGATCGGCCGAAAAGAGGGAGCCTGATCAAGCCAGAGAGCGGCCATTCGGCAACTACCCACCTATTGTTTGGCCTGAACTGAATCTGCGGGTTTAGAAAGCACCGCCTGAGCAATCGCCAGGTGAGTCATCACCTTCGCATCCACCCGCGTAAATTTGTCTGCGGTCGCGCGTGTGCGATCAAAGTCAATCTTAGCGGTCCTGCTCAACGTATTGGAACATTGTCGAACCAGGTTTGAGCTGAAGTTTACATTCTCGTTGCCGATTATCAGCTCGCCGTCACGGAAACTGCGGAACCCAAATGTTTGAAAACTATCCACAATCTGCGCCGCCGTCACGATACTGTTTACCTGATCAATAACGAGTTCCATGACTTCCAGACCCTTCGCCGGATCGATTTGACTGTAAGCGGTAACGATTCTGATTTGAAGAGTCATGTCCCCGATGTTGTCAATTCGATTTCCCAGGATTCCGTGGGCTTCGTCCAGAAGCTCTAAAGCGGATTTCTTATCAGTCTTTAACATCATCGTCGACAGTTGCAGCAGAAGTGGGATCTTGTCTTCATCCGATTTACTCTGCGCGATCAACTGCCGGGCTTCGTTGACCTTGCCTTTCTGAATATCGGCCGCAATTACCAGATTGTCCAGGTTACTCAACGCTGACTTTTTTGCGTTTGCGTCGGTAACGTTGTCATTGATCAGTTGCCTTGCTTTATCAATGTCACCGTCTTTCGCCATCTTTCCTGCGATCATTGAGTACATACTTGAGCGGACTTCAACCGGCGCTTTGGATGCTGCCTCGAGCAAAACGTCAGTCGAGCCGCCATTCGCCTGCAAGTTTTGAAATTCAGCCATCGTACGCGATCGGTCATCGAGTTTGTTTGTGAACTGGGCGATCTTCGCTCGCAGATCAGCAGTTTGAGCTGGCGCATATTTATCCAATATCGGCAGCATTTGCTGAACCCGGCTGAAGTAGCTGTAGACGTTTACCTGATTATTGAGAGTTAATGGATTAAAGCTGGTATTTGATATTAATATCTGGACACTCTTAACCACGTATTCGGCCAAATCTTTGACTGCCTGTTCGTTGTATTGAACCTGTGATCCTGGATTGGAACCCGAATTTAGCTGCGAAGGTGCAGGTGGAGCGGTTGAGGCACTGGTCCCGTTAGAAGAACCGCTGGGACTGGCGGTAGATGATCTACCAATTGTTTGCAAAAGGCTCAATGCAACGGACAAAGCCTGGTTATTCGTAGCCAGATCCTGCGATTTCACTTTTTTGACAATATCATCCAAAAACTTGTTTCCTGCATCCTTATCCACTTTCAGCAGACTTTGCAAAGCGTTGACAGCATCCTGCGTTAGACCTTTTGCCAGATTGTCCTCGGCCATTTGCAGGGCTTGTTTGGGATCACGTTGAGCTATTAAGGCTGCAAACTGCATTTCAAGCTGCGAGTCCAAATCTGAGGTAATTGAACCCTGATCTATTACTGGCTGGTGCGTCGCAACCAGAAAGTCCCGCGCCAGGGAAGGATCATGACGCGCAATCATCTGCAGAATCTGCGCTCGGAGGTTGTAGGCGACAGTTCTGTTATTGATAAATGGATAATCATACGATTCTCTTGCCACAACCTGGGCAATGTTGGTGACCGACTCGCTAAACAACGACCGCGCGCGTTTTTCGTCGCGTGTCCACAGTATTTCTGCCGCTGAGGCCAGGACCTGAGCTTTGTTTTCAGGCAGCCTTAAGGTCTGAGTCTCTGACAACACTTCTTCCAGAAAATCGAGGGCTTTCTTTTCCAGTTCTTTCTGAGCGGCCTGTGCGTCCGCATTTGACTGATCTTGCCCGGGTATCGATTGTCCGTGGGCGAAAACCGCTAGAACGCAGATTATCAGCAGGGAAATCGAAAGCCTGATATGCATATAGACCTCGTTGTGGGATTAAATGCTGAAACCGATATCCCGGCAAGAAATGCAAGACCAAGCCGGAACCTGAAATCCTGACACCCGAACTCAACTGGACAAGTTTACTAACGCACCCTACCAGGAATTGGTTCCTGATTATTTCGAGTCCGCAGGTTTAGCGATCATGATGTGCGGCCCCAAACTAAGCAATAGTCTTATTGAGGTTCATGTAAATTTCTATGCCGTCAACCGGGCAGGATCGGTCTTTTAGAAAGTCGAGACCGTATGAAACTGGGTAATAAGAGCGTGAAGAATCAGATATGTAACAACCAGTGAACCGGCCAGCATTCCTAGCAGGCACAAAACGATAAAACCAACAAAAAGCCAGTCGCTGGTTCGCGCCTTCTTCGCATCAGGACCGAAAACAGTGGCTCGGCTTTCAAGCAGCGACAGATTGCGGCGATTTGGTTTCCACCAGGCGTCAAGTAGATCGCCAATAAACGGAAGTAGTCCAATAACGAAATAAATCGCAATATTCAGTCCCATTCGAAGCAGCGTCACTTTTGAGACTCTGTAGCGCACCGCGGCAACCAGGATAACCAGTGCAACTATCGAAGTGGCCCAATCACCGACCCCGGGAATTAAATCGATAATAAAGTTCAGACCGAAACGCCATCCGAGAACCGGAATACGGAAATACGTGTCCATTATCCGGCTTAATTGTTCCAGTTCGTGCTCGACCTTTGCATCTTTGGGACGAGAGACAGCTTTGCCAACCCGTTCGATCAGCTTTGCAGATTTCGACATAGGCTCGGAATCTTCCATCCATCGGTACATCGTATTCTGTTCGTTGACGACACTGCCGCGCTTTGCGCCCATTAGTTATCTCCGGCAAGCTCCTCAATTTATACGATTATTAGATGCTGTTTATCCCTTAAACGTCATCTTTCAACGCGAATATTTGAGACCGCAAAAAGAGCAAAGGACGCGGATGAAACGGATCAAGCGGATTTTCACGGATTCAGATCCGCCTTAATCCGCCGAATCCGCGTCATCCGTGGTCTATTTTTCTGAATGACCTGAACCGTTATTCGTACGCCAGCGCGACTACGGCATCCTGCCTTGCGGCTCGCATTGCGGGGTACAGCGATCCCAGCAAGCCTGCGAACAACGCAACGCCAAATGCGAACAACAGCCAATGTGTCTCGAATTCGATTCGCAGGATGCTGGATCGCATAATTCCAGCCCTTGCCACCAGTGAAATCAGGTAACCGACAACGATTCCCGCGACGCTTATGACCAGAGCTTCCTTCTCGATCAGGAAAACGATAAAAGAGTTCGAAGCTCCCAGTGCCTTTAGTATTCCAATCTCCCGAGTTCGCTCAGTTACCGCGGTGTACATCGCCAGAAGAATCGTCAGCGTACTAACGATCACAGCTACAACTACGATCACGTTCAGAAAAGTACTTGCAGCTGAAAAGTTGTCGTTATAGAGCTGCGGCAAATCACGGGTAAAGATTATCTGGTTATCGGGAAAGGCATCACTTATGCGACGCGCGACTGCTTCCTGATCCTCCGGATGTGCGCATTTGATATAAATAACAGAACAATGTTTCCCGGAACTGAGCAGAGATTGCAGCTTGCTAAGTCGAAGTTTGACTCGAAAACCGTTTTCCGGCGCATATATACCAGCCACGCGGAATTGCTGGTCCAGAATCTTTATCGTTCCGCCCGGACCGACTTTGTGACTTTGCGAATATTGCTGATCGATGATTACGTCGTTATCAGATTGAAACGGGGTTCCCGATATGATCTGCATTCCGCTGATCTGTGTGTAGGAATCGTAATCTATTCCGTCGGCCGTGAAAAATCCCAGTCCGCTGCTCGATGCCTGAATAAACTGTCCCACCGGACTTACGATCGCAACACCGTCGATCTTTCTTATCTGATCCACAACGGTCAACGGTATGGGCATCGCGTTATTAAAGGCAAAGGGGCTGGATCCGGATTGCCGGAAAATAATCTCTGCGCCGGATTTGGATTCTCGGCTTACGCGGTCATTAATCATTCCCCTGACCAGTCCCGTCATCATCAGGACCAGTATCACGCCGACGGAGACACCTAAAATACTGACCAGAGTTCGTACAGGTCGGTGGCTGACATTCGCAAATACAAGACTTTCCATATTAATTACGAAATCCCGATTAAAGCTCTTTCTTCGCCCCTAAAAAATTTCCAAAAATATTATCATAAAAATAGATCAAAACGGCGCTGGACGACGTAGTACAACGTTTGTTGACTACGGATTGCCCGATAGGAAAAGGCGGAATCATCGGTGTTTTGATGGAAAGATGTTGCAAACTGGCTCGAAACGCAACCCCAGGACTGGCTGGGGAATCAGAGTTACACAGAATTAGTGCCCGTTGTCGCGCATTCTCCAATCAACCCTGCGCACTGATTGACTGGATAAGTTTAGGTCGGTGAGGCAAATCAAAGTTTAAGTAAGGGATCGTAAATGGGAGAATTAAAGATCGTCCTTGTTGAGGACAACGAGGACACTCGCGTTTTGTTAACCTTAATGCTCGAATCTGAGGGTTACCAGGTAACTGGTTTAGAAGACGGAATAGACGCGTTAGACATCATCAAAGACAGCTGTCCGGATGCCATTATTACCGATCTAATGATGCCGGGAATCGATGGATTAACATTTATCCAAAAGGCGAAGGCGCTCCACCCGGCAGTTCCCATCGTGCTGCTGTCAGGTAATGGAGACATAATTAAGAATGATGCGCTCAATGCCGGTGCGTGCAAAATATTCGTGAAACCGTTCGACTCGGACGAATTGCTGAAAACGTTAAGGTCTTTGATGTTAAAGCATTTTGAGCGTGGCGCTGATTCCGGGCACTAATAACCAAGTTTAGGATTGCGCAGGCTTAAACGGTCCGACAGGAATTCCGTCCGGATCCAGAATAATCGCGATCTCCTCACCATCGGGAAGCATCTGCGGCGGCATTATGATATTTGCGCCTAATCCACGTGCCCGCTCGACAAAACTGCTGACGTTTTCCACCTCGACGTAAAGCGAAACCATCGAATGACCATCCGGTGGCGACGGCCAGATTCCGCCGTTTATGCCACGGACAGACTCTGTGTTGATAGTTCGATAGCCGAGCGAATTATTTACGTCGACTTTCCACGAAAATAGATTCGAGTAAAACTGCGCCAAACCGTCAGGATTTTTGGCAAGTATCTGCCACTGCATAACTGGTTGACCCATCTTGTTGCTCCTAAAGTTTATTTTCACGCCGTGATAAGTAGCAGCGTGACTCGGAAAGCGGCAATATACCATTAAACAGGGTCCGGCCTGGTCCATTCAAAGCGCCGCATCGAAAAAGGGTGTAGACATCCTACATAGCTCTGTGGTATAGAAGATGAAGAATGTCTACATCCTTAGCGAAAGAGACACGAGGTATGAAATTTCCATTCTGGCGACAGCGGCGAGAGAACGACCTGAGTGACGAGATCGACTCTCATCTGAAGATGCTGATCGAAGAACGAATCGCACGCGGCGAATCTGTCGAGGACGCAACGGCGTCGGCTCGCCGGGAGTTCGGCAACGTGAGCCTGGTCAAAGAAACCACACGCAGCATCTGGGGTCTCACGTCACTTGAGCGATTGGTGCAGGATGTTCGTTACGGGTTTCGTGTTTTAAGAAAGAGTCCCGTCTTTTCCATCGTCGCCATAGCCACGCTGGCCCTGGGCATTGGCGCAAACACCGCGATTTTTACCTTCGTAAATGCATTCGTTCTCCGACCGTTGGCGGTGGCCGATCCTGAGAGTCTTGTGTCGGTCGCTTCTGTCAGGCCGGAAGGACCTAGCCTCGGTACTTTTTCCTATCTTAATTACAAGGACATCAGAGACAGAAACGATGTGCTGCAGGGCCTGTCTGCGCGTAGTTTTGTTCCGATGACCGTCGCTTTCGGCGGCGAGACAGACCGAGTCATCGGCAACCTGGTGACCGCCAACTATTTCGATGTGCTCGGTGTTAAACCTCTCCTCGGGCGGGCGTTTTTACCTGAGGAAGATCGGGCTCCCGCGGCTGCACCCGTCGTTATAATCAGCTACGGTTGCTGGCAGAGACGTTACGGCGGAGATCGCGCAATCATTGGGCGAACAATTGTCATCGACAATCATGATTTCACAGTGGTCGGAGTCACACCTGAAGGTTTTACGGGCAGTGAAGTAGCATTTGCACCAGAATTCTGGTCTCCCAGTATGATGGAATCGTGGTTCACTCCTACAACGGGATCGCTCGATCGCCGGGACGATGCAAAATGGTTTTTGATCGGAAGATTAAAGCCCGGTCTAACGAAGACTGCTGCTCAAGCGTCCCTCAACGTTATTGCCGCTCAACTCGGCCGCGAGTATCCCGACATAAATGAAGGAGAGACAATCCAGCTTGTCGCACCCGGATTCCTAATTCCTGCTGCTCGGGGGCCTGTGATTGGTTTCGCTGGCCTGCTCACGTCGACGGTAGCCCTCGTCTTATTGATCTCCTGTGCCAATCTGGCCGGACTATTGCTCTCGCGGATGACAGAACGCAGACGCGAGATCGCTATTCGTCTCGCGCTCGGAGCGAGTCGTCGACGTCTGGTACGTCAACTGCTGACCGAAAGCATGATTCTTTCCGTGATGGGCGGCGGTCTGGGTTTGTTGATGGCTTTTTGGACGACGGGGTTTGTGACAACGCTATTACCGAAATTGCAGTTCTCGGTGATCATCGATTTGAAACCGGATTGGCGTGTACTGGCTTTCACAGCACTGGTGTCCGTCATCACCGGACTGATGTTCGGTTTAGTGCCGGCATTGCAAGCGACGAAAGCGGACCTTGTTCCCGCTTTAAAAGACGAAGTTTCCGTCGGCGGCTATTCGATTTCGCGGCTGCGTAGCGCGTTCGTCATAGCTCAAGTCGCCCTGTCATTTGTGTTGCTGATTACGGCTGGGGTGATAATTCGCAGTTTGCAGCGCCAGCAGGAGATCGGACCCGGCTTTAAAGTCGAACAGGCTGTTGTTTTATCCGTGGATCTGATCGGGCAGGGTTACAACGAATCAAAGGGTCGCGAATTCTACAAACAGGCAGTCAACCGCATCCAATCTCTGCCGGGCGTTACAGCAGTCGGACTCACCAGTTACCTTCCGCTCAGTCTCGATTATTATGGCAGCGGTGTGTTTGTTGAAGGCAAAGAGCCCCTGCGCGGATCGCAAATTCCAGAATCAATGAAATGCAGCATCTCGGTCAATTATTTTTCGACGATGGACATACCGATTGTGGCCGGTCGAGACTTCACTTCCGATGATAAGGAGGATTCCCTGCCGGTTGCGATTGTCAACGAGAGCTTTGCGCGGCGGTTCTGGCCCGGCCAAAATGCATTAGGCAAGCGATTTTCGAGCGGGCCCCAGAGCCCATTAATCACTATTGTCGGAATAGCCAAAGACAGCAAGTATTTCAACTTGAATGAAGACCCACGCTCGTTTTTCTATCGTCCGATTCAGCAGGCATATCACGGCGAGAGCACGTTAGTCGTCCGAACGGCTTCCGAGCCGGGCTTGATGTTGGCAACCATCAAGAATGAAGTGAGGAAACTGGATGCGACCGTTCCCGTTTATGATCTTAAAACTTTGAGCGAGCACATGCGCATCTCGATGTTGCCTTTGCGCGTCGGGGCTGAAGGCGTAGGAACATTTGGTTTGCTGGCATTGATTCTGGCAACGATCGGAATCTATGGCGGCGTTGCTTACTCGGTCAGCCAACGGACCAAGGAGATCGGCATCAGAATCGCGCTTGGCGCGGATCGAAGCGACATATTTAAACTGATTGTTCGGCAGGGAATGGAAATGGCTGGCATCGGATTGGTTGTCGGATTAGTTCTGGCATTGGGTGTAAGTCGACTGATTGCCAGCGCCCTCTATGGTGTAAACGCGACAGATCTCGTGGCTTTTATTTCAGTTTCCGCGCTGCTGGCTTTTGTGGTTCTGGTTGCCTGCTGTGTGCCCGCAAGGCGAGCTACAAAGGTGGATCCGATGATTGCTTTGAGATACGAGTGACGGAGAGCCATTGCTATGAGATTTCCATTCTGGCGACGGAAACGAGAACAGGAACTTGACGACGAAATTAATAGTCATCTGAAAATGGCGACTCAGGATCATCTGGATCGTGGAGAATCAGCAAGCGAAGCAGCGCAAATTGCTCGCCGGGAATTCGGTAACGCGGGACTGGTGAAAGAAGCTACGAAAGAAATCTGGGGCTGGGCCTCGCTCGAGCGTCTGGGAAAAGACGTGGCGTATGCGATCCGAATTCTAACCAAACGTCCGGGATTTACAGCGCTTGCGATTGCAACACTCGCTCTCGGCATCGGTACTAATGCAGCAATTTTCAGTGTAATAAACGCCGTGATTTTACAGCCGCTTCCATTCGCGAACCCTGAACAGATAGTCCAGGTGGGACAGTCAGTTACCGGAACCGCTACTTCCAATGTCGGTGCTGCCGCTTACGGCGACTTTGTCGACTGGAGGGAAAAGAATCACGTATTCAGCGGTCTTTCTGCATTTCAACAATTCAGCGCAACGATGACAGGCAGCGGCGAGCCAGAAGTCGTCAGCGGCGCACAAGTTGATTCAGAGTTCTTCCATCTGCTGATCATTAACTCGGAAGCAGGCCGGGTCTTTCAGCAGGAAGAAGACGTATCAGGCGCGGAGCGCGTTGCCGTTCTCAGTCACGAGTTGTGGGCCAGCCACTTCCGTACAGATAAGGCCGCAATTGGTAAATCAATTGT
>Ga0070741_10001433_pt1 | contig 72739 bp, 74 predicted proteins | sample Coa_R1_4_FD_66440 | JGI IMG/M metagenome (GOLD analysis project Ga0070741, IMG submission 66440) | Surface soil microbial communities from Centralia Pennsylvania, which are recovering from an underground coalmine fire - Coalmine... | ecosystem: Environmental > Terrestrial > Soil > Unclassified ...
TCGACCCGGTAGTCTGCTGGCCATCTCGACACTGATGCTGTCCTCCTCGGCATACCTCGCCGTGGAACACAGATCGCAATCACCCCGACGCCGCCAAGTGTGCGAGGAATGGACGCTTACAATTGGAAAACCCAATATTCCCTGTTCGGTCGCAGTAATTCCCTGTTCTGCGAGCTAGCATTCCCTGCTCCGAGAAGCGCCGTTGCGTAGCAACGTAGCCGGGAATGGCCGGATCTACCGACACTTCCGGCCGCTCGGCCAACCTAAGGTCGCTCGAATACCCTGCTATTTTCCCTGTTAGCAGGAATTTGAGCTGAGACCGGTTCATATGGGACTGGGGCCACTACCAACCAGTCCCTGCTTGTCAAAGAGCTCGCGATTGCGGGCTCTTTTCATATGTAGCCGACGCGCTGCTATGTACGGATGGCAACATAGCGAGGCTGCGACCGTTTAAAGGGTACCGAAGTACCTCGCAGAAGGTGCGTTCCCTCCTTGGTCAAGGAAGCACATGACGACTGGGCTCTACGACAGGATGTCGGAAGTGGTCAGGGCGGTGTTCGACCGGCGGATCGCCACGCCAGCGCTGCTGGACGCGGCAACCTACTTTCCTGCGCACAGTGCCTTCTGCGCCTCGTGGAAGAATATTCGCGCCGAAGCCATGACGCTTGCCGCGGAATACCACGTGATCCCCCGCTTCCACGAGATCATGTCCGAGCAGGCATCCATCTCCGACAATGACGGCCGGGATTGGCGCCTCTTCATCCTCAAGGCGTATGGCGTCGAAATCCCCGGCAATATGGCGATGTGCCCGGCGCTCGCCCAGCTGGTCCGCGAACATCCTCAGGTGCTCTCCGCCTCGATCACCTTTCTCGGCCCACGCAAGCACATCCCGCGTCACCGCGGGCCCTTTCGCGGAGTGCTGCGCTTCTCGATGGGCTTGTCCGTGCCGCGCTCGGCCGACGGCTCGCCGGCCGTCCGCATGATCCTCGACGGCCGGGAATATCGATCTGGCGCCGGCGACTATCTGCTGTGGGACGACACGTTCTTCCATGAAGTCTGGAACGACAGCGACGAGGTCCGCGTCGCCTTGTTCCTCGATATCTGGCGACCGAACATGCCGCCCGATGTCTGGCTCATGTCGAAGGCAATACTGGCGATCACGCAGGTCGCCATCCTCTACCGGGGACTGGCCGGGAAATATCGCAACAACCGATAGCCGGTTTACACGCGCTCGAGGATCGACAGGCCGCGATTGCGATCGATCAGGTAGATCAGGCCACGACGGTCGACGTAAACGTCGTTGCTGCACACTCGTTGCGCGCCCGCCGGCACGTCCGGCATCCACCACGCGGCTTGCTTCATCGCCAAGGGATTGGCGATGTCGATCACCCTCAGCCCGTTGGCGAACCAGGCGGCGGGAACCTCGTTGCCGGTGATGGTCTCGACGGGCTGATGGCACGCCGTCATCAAGGGCGTCTCGACCCCGACCAGTTCGGGCAGCTGAAAGCAGCTGACCGGTATCGGACGGGTCTCGTCGGTGATGTTCACCATCCACAGGGCCGCCGGCAGCTCGGGCGACAGCTTGGAATCGAGCGGCTGCACGTGCTCGTCCGCGACCAGCATCCAGCGATGGCCGGCGATCGGCACGTCGATCGGGACCAGGCTGTGCGTGGGCCAGCCGAACGGCGGACTCCAGTCGAGACCGGCGATCAGCTTGGGCTTGGTCATGTCGCTGATGTCGAGGATGACGCCGCCGCCATACCAGTAACTAACGTACAGCCGATCACCGCGCCGGATCGGATGGTGACAGCGGTGGTTCTTCGCCTTCCAGCTCGGTGTTTCGCCGCCCGCCGTCCACTGCCCCGGCATCCACCAGCGGCCGACTTCTTCAGGCCTCGTCGGATCCTTGAGATCAAGGATCATGACGATGGTGCCGACGTAGCCCTCTTGCTCCGTAGAAATGTAAGCATAGCGGCCGTCGAAGGTGAAACGGTGCACCCCCATCCCGGCGCACTGCCAATGGCAGATGTCGCGCGGACTGTTCGGCCGGCTGACATCGAAGACGCGAAGACCGACGAAATCGCCGGCCGGCTTGTCGCCTCGCGTGCGCTCGCGGTTCACCACCATGATGTCGTTCGCCACGCGTACCTTGTGGGAATGCAACCCCGGCGGAATGTCGATCGAAGCGACGACTCGCGGATTCGCCGGATCTTCGACGTCGATGACCGACGTGCCGTGCGGCGGCTGCATGTGTCCGACATAGGCGTGGTTGCCGTCCACGACGACCTGGCCGCCGCCGGCAATATCGACCCAGGCAACCTCGCGAATACCGGAACCATGCCCCATGGCGTGTCTCCTCAAAGTGCCAGCAGCTTGTCGAGCAGCGCGCGATCGGATCGCAGCGTCGCGGAGGGCCCGGTGAAGCGCACGGAGCCTTTCTCCAGCACGTAGACGCGATCGGCGAGCGCCAACGAAAACTCGATGCCCTGCTCGGCCAGCAGGATCGTAAGACCCTGCGCCTTCAGTTCGCCGATCTTGGCCAGCAGCGCCTCGACCACGAGCGGCGCCAGCCCTTCCGACGGCTCGTCGAGCAGCAGCAGTTCGGGATTGCCCATCAGCGTGCGGGCGATGGTGAGCATCTGCTGCTCGCCGCCCGACAGGAAGCCACTCTGGCGGTCGCGCAAGGTGCCCAGTACGGGAAAGAGCTCGATCACGGAGTCGATGGTCCAGTGCCCGGGCCGCCTCGCCGCCCGGCCGGCGACGTCGAGATTCTCCCACACCGAGAGCTCGGAGAAGACGCGGCGATCCTCCGGCACGAAGCCGATCCCGGCGCGGGCGACGCGATAGGGCGCCCAGCCGGTGATGTCGCCCGACTTGAAGCGGACATGGCCGGTGCTGGGCGGCGTCAGCCCCATGACGGTGCGCATGGTCGTGGTCTTGCCGACGCCATTGCGCCCCAGCAGGCAGACGCACTCGCCCCGGTTGACCTCGAGGGAGATGCCGAACAGCACGCGGCTCAGGCCGTAGGCGGCATGCACGTCCTCGAGCTGCAACAACGCACTCATCAATGGTCACCGAGATAGACGCGGCGCACCTCGACATCGGCGCGCACGGTCGCCGGATCGCCATGCGCGATGATACGGCCCTGATGCAGCACCGCGATCTTCTGGGCGATCTGGAACACCACAGCCATGTCGTGCTCGGTGAACAGCAGGGTCAGGCCGCGCTCGCGCGCGATGCGCTCGATGAGCGCGATCGATTCGTGAGTCTCGTTGGCCGACATGCCGGCGGTCGGCTCGTCGAGCAGCAGGATCTTGGGATCGCTCGCGAGCGCGATGCCGAGCTCGAGCTGCTTCTGATTGCCGTACGACAGCGTGCCGGCCGTCGTCTCGGCCTGTCCGGCCAGGCCGATCGAGGCCAGCAGCTTCTCGCTGTCGTCGCGATAGAGCCGCTCCGAGCGGGACCAGAAGTTCGGCCCCTGGCCGCGATGGATCAGGAGCGCCGCCTGCACGTTCTCCAGCACGGTGAGCTTGGGGAAAATGTTGGTGCGCTGGAACGACCGGCCCATGCCCATGCTGCAGATCTTGAACGGCGCCACCCCGGTGATGTCGCGGCCGTTGACCAGAACCCGGCCCGCGGTCGGCTGCAGATGTCCGGTGATCAGGTTGAACAGCGTCGATTTGCCGGCGCCGTTCGGCCCGATGACCGCGGCGATCTCGCCTTCGGCGACCGACAGGTCGACGTCGCTGACGGCGCGGAAGCCGCCGAACGACTTGGAGAGGCCCTTCACCTCAAGCACGGACCGATTCCTTCTTTCTCCTGCGGCGCAGCCAGGCGAGAGCCGCCGACAGGCCGCCGACAATGCCGCCGGGAAAGGCGAACAGCAGCACGAGCAGGATCACGCCCAGCACGAACGACCAGTACTCGGTGTAGGACGTGGTCTCCTGGTTCAGGATCACCAGCGTCGCCGCGCCGACCACCGGCCCCCAGAAATGCTCGATGCCGCCCAGGATGGTCATGATCATCACTTCGGCGGATTTCGGCCAGAAGACGTAGTCGGAGAAGACGCCGCGGCTGAAGATGCCGAACAGCGCCCCGGCGATGCCGGCGAACCCGCCGGCGACGACGAAAGCGGCGAGCTCGTAGCGGCGGACGTCGACACCGATCGCCGATGCCCGCTCGGGGTTCTCGCGAATGGTCGTCAACATGCGGCCGAACGGCGAATGGATGACGCGCCGCATCGCCGCCAGCGACAGGCCGACCACCACGAGCGTCACCACATAGAACTGGCCGGCGATGCGCAGATCACCGAGCAGTGGAATCGAGTTCATCCAGTCGAGATCGGGATAAGGCACGTCCGGCAGGCCCTGGTCGCCGCCGGTGACGTCGTTCCACTTGTAGGCGATCGCCCAGATGATCTGCGAGAAGGCAAGCGACAGCATGGCGAAGTAGATTCGCGTCAGGCGCACGCAGAAGAAGCCGAACACCAGCGACGCGAAGGCCGCCCCCAGTGCCGAAGCCGGCAGCGCGATCGAGAACGGCATCTCGTAGGTCTTCATCAAGATGCCGCAGACATAGGCGCCGATGCCGAAATAGGCGACGTGGCCGAACGAAACCAGCCCGGTCGTGCCGAGCAGAAGGTTGAGGCTCACCGCGAACAGGCCGCTGATCGCGATCTGGGTGGCGAGGAAGACGTCGTAGCGCGAGCCGAGCCACGGCACGGTCATGGCCGCGACGAAGACGACCAGCGTCCAGGGGATGCGGCTTGCCAAGGCGGCTTTCTTCATCGCATCGGCTTTCCGAACAGGCCCCAGGGGCGGACGATCAGGATCACCGCCATCAGGGCGAACACCGAGAACAGCGAAAAGCTCGGCAGGATCAGGATGCCGAACGACAGGACCTGGCCGTAGATCAGCGAGCCCCAGAAGGTGCCCCAGAACGAGCCCAGGCCGCCGATCACGACGACGATGAACGCCTCGACGATCACTTCGACGTCCATGCCCGGCACGATGCTCTCGATCGGCGTGACCAGCGCGCCCGAGAGACCGGCAAGGAAGGAGCTCGCCATGAACATGCCGGTGTAGAGGGCGCCGACATTGGCGCCGAGCGCGCCCAGCATCTCGCGGTCGAGCGCCGCCGCGCGGACCATGCGCCCGGCGGAGGTGCGCGCCAGGATCAACCAGCCGACGACGGCGATCACGCCGCCCGCCGCCATGATGAAGATGTTGTAGACCGGCAGCACGCTGCCGAAGATCTCGATGCCGCCATCGAGGATCGGCGGCCGCGACACCGAAAGCTGCTGTGTGCCCCAGATCGCCTTGGCCGCATCGCCCAGGATCAGGACCAGCGCGTAGGTGAGCAGCAACTGGTAAAGTTCCTCTTTGCCGTACATGTAACGAAGCAGCAGCCGCTCGACCAAACCGCCGAGAACGGCGACGATGAGCGCCGCGGCGAGCGCCGCCAGCCAGAAACTCTCGAGCATCGGCGCGAGCCACTGCACGGCCTGCCAGGCGAGATAGGCGCCCAGCATGTAGAAGGAACCGTGCGCAAAATTCAGCACGCGCATCACGCCGAACACCAGCGACAGTCCCGAGGCGATCAGGAACAGGAACATTGCGGTCGTCAGGCCGCCCATGAACTGGGTGAACAGGAAGGACAGGTCACCCATCGACGGGCCCCATCTTCGGACGCATGACAACGCGCTCCCTCCCCGTTTGCGGGAGGAAGCGCGTCACGTCCGGAGTTTGCCGAGCTCTCACCCTGGAAGCGTTTCGAACCGCACCGTTACTGCGTGTACGGCCCCTGCGCGAGGTACTTGGGGTCCTTCATGACGGCGAACGGGTAGCGATCGTCCTTCACCATCTGGCCCCAGAATTCGCCCGCGCCCGTTTCATGGGTCTTGGGATCGATGGTGAGCTTGCCGATCGGCGTGTCGAAGGACAGCCCGAGCATCGCCTTGGCGACGTCGGCGGATTTCGTGCTCTTGGCCTTCTCGATGCCCGCCTTGAGCGCCAGGATCGAGGCATAGCCCATGATGGCCCAGCCCGACGCAACGTCCTGCTTGGTGAAGGTCTTGAGATGATCGATGTAGGCCTTGTGCGCCGGCGGCTCGTTGTCCGGCCAGATCACCGGGTCATAGGTGTCCGACCAGATGCCATAGGGGTAGTCCTTGCCCAGCGCCTGCGCTGCGTCCGTCGTGCCGACCTCGCCGCCGTCGACCACGCGGTTGTTGACCATCTTGAAGTAGCCGAGCGGCGTTGCCTGCTTGGCCAGGGTGACGAAGTCGCCGCCGAAGACGTCGCAGAAGATGGCGTCGGGCTTCTTGCCCATCTGCGCAGTGATGAACGGCGTGAAGTCGGCCTGGCCGAGCTTGGGCCACTGCTGGTCCACGATCTCGATGTCGGGCCGCGCCTTCTTGAGATAGTCGACGAAGGCGGCAACGGCGTCGCGGCCGTAGGCATAGTCGGGCGCGATCGTGGCGACCCGCTTAACGTCCTTCATCTTGCCAATGATCATCGCCCCGGTGCGGCCCTCGATGTCGGTGTTGGACGCCAGCCGGAAGATGTAGGGATGCAGGTTCTTCGGCGAGACCAGCTGGATGGTCTTCGAGGTCGGCGCCACAAAGACGATCTTGTTCTCCTTGGCGATGGTCGAGACCGCCGGCGCCTCCGCCGACGTGAGCGTCCCGGACAGGAAGTCGACACCGTTCTTGATGATCAGCTCGCGGGCCAGGCGCACCGCCTCGTCGGCACTCGCCTTGCTGTCGCGCGTCAGCAGTTCGAGCTTCTTGCCGAGGACGCCGCCGCTGGCATTGATCTCCTGCACCGCCATTTCGGCGCCCTTGGTGATCGGCACGCCGTAGACCGACGCGGGGCCGGACAACGGCATTGGATAGCCGATCTTGATCGTGCTCTGGGCGGCGGCGGCCGCCGGAATGAGAGCCGCGGCGGCAATCACCGCCATCAAGCGCTGCGACGACATGGAATCCTCCCTTGGATTCGTTGTTTTTGGTCTACGCACCTCGACTTTTTTGGAAAACCACGCTGATCAAACGCGGAGCGGTCGTGAGCTTGCCGTCAGGCAATTGGCGGGTCAATCCGACAAACGAAACCGGGCGTCCTGTGCGACGATGTGAGAGGCCGCGCCCGCTCCTAGGCGAAGGCGCGGAACACCTCGTCGATCGCCGCCATCTGATTGCCCGCCGCCGAAGACGGCACGAGGATCGGCGTGCGCACGCCGGCGGCGCGCCAGGCTGCGACGCCTTCGCGCACCTTGGCGGCCGGCCCGAACAGCGTGTTGTCGGCCAGCCACCTGTCGGTGAGGTACTTCGGCACGTCGTCGCGCCGGCCGTCGGCCAGCGCCTTCTCGATCGCCGTCATCTCCTCGACATAACCCGCTTCCTTCCAGTAGTTCCGGTAGTTCGGCAGCTGGGCGTAGTGCGTGAGCGTGCGCCGGTTCACCGCCTTGGCCGCTTCGACATCGTCGCTGATGCAGGTCGGGATCATGTTGCCGATGAAGAAGCCGGCGCCGTTGCGCTTGGCGGCCGGCAAGCCCGACAGCGATTGAGCCATGTGCGAGCGGCAGACATTGGCGAACACCACGCCCGCGGCGAGCTCGCCCGCCAGCGACACCATCTTCCTGCGCAGCGCAGCGACGATGATCGGCGGCTGCGGGCCGAAACCCTGCTCGGCCCGGAACTTCTCGATGAAGGCACGCGTGTCGGCGAGCGGCTTGCCGGGCGTCACGCCGAGCCGCACGTACGACGGGCCGTGGGCGATGCCGATGCCGAGGCGAAAGCGGCCGCCCGACACCTCGTGCATCATCGCCGCACTCTGCGCGAAGTCGACCATGGTGCGCTGATAGATCGGAACGATCGACGTGCCGAACGTCACCTTCGACGTCATCCACGACAGCGCCTCGCACATCGACATGTTGCCCATCGGGCTCGGCACGTAGATGCCGTCGAAGCCGCGCCGCTCCGCCTCCTGGCAGAGCTCGATGGTCCGGCGGCGGCGGCCGGGCATGGCAATCAGGCAAAGCGCGGGCAGCAACTCGGGCATGGGCGGATGTTTCCTCGGATCTGGACTCCGGCGCCGAGTGTGCACCAGAGCCCATCTCCGCCACCACTCCCCTCTCGGCCTACCTCACGATGTGCAGAACCGTGGCGAAGCACACCATGCCGATGGCCACCGCCGCGATCGGCAGGATGAGCTCGGTCGCGGCGACCGAGCCCTTGACCGTGCCGGTCGAGGTCTCGACCGGCCGCTTTGCCCATTTCGGCAGCGGCAGGTCGCCCATGGCGTCCGGCCGGCGGCCACGCTGGGAGCGCCGCGCCAGGAGCAAAGCGCCCGGCAGCAGCACGGCGAGGCCGAAGACGTAGGTCACCATCACGAGCAGGAAGTCGGTGTGACCGCCGCCGGCGAAGGTCCAGGCAGCCAGCACGAAGAGGCCCAAAAGGCAGGCCACGATTTTGAAGACGCCCGGATGGAAGCGCGGCGAGACCGGGCGTTCCTGGGGAACGAGGTCATTGCTCATGCCCTTTCAACGCATGACGCCGACGTTTGGCCTGCGGCCAAATGTGCCTGCTACTTCTTCGCCCGCTCGATCGCCGCGCCGATCAGCCGGCGCGCCTCGTCGACGCCGCCCCAGCCTTTCAGCTTCACCCACTTGCCGGGTTCGAGGTCCTTGTAATGGACGAAGAAGTGCTCGATCTGCTGGCGCGTGATCGCCGGCAGGTCCTCGTGGCTCCGCACGCCGACATAGCGTTGCGTGATCTTCGACGTGGGCACGGCGATGATCTTCTCGTCGCCGCCGGCATCGTCCTCCATGCGCAGGACGCCGATCGGCCGCACGTTCATCACCGCCCCCGGGATGATCGGCCGGGTATTGGCGATCAGCACGTCGATCGGGTCGCCGTCCTCCGACAGCGTATGCGGCACGAAGCCGTAATTTCCCGGATAGCGCATCGGCGTGTAGAGGAACCGGTCGACGACCAGGGTGCCCGCCTCCTTGTCCATCTCGTACTTGATCGGCTCGCCGCCGATCGGCACCTCGATGACGCAATTGACGTCGTCGGGCGGGTCGTCGCCGATCCTGATGGCATCGATGTTCATGGCCTGGATTGAACCAATCCGGCCCGCCCGCTACAAGCGCGCCAACCAAGGATTCAAAATGGCCTCGTATCAGTACATCTACGTGATGAAGGGTCTGAACAAGACCTTTCCCGGCGGCAAGCAGGTCCTGAAGGACATCTGGCTGAGCTTCTTCCCGGGCGCCAAGATCGGCGTGCTGGGCCTGAACGGCGCCGGCAAGTCGACCCTGCTCAAGGTCATGGCGGGCGAGGACGACAATTTCACCGGCGAGGCCTGGGCGGCCGAAGGCGTCAAGGTGGGCTTCCTCAAGCAGGAGCCGGAGCTCGATCCCAAGAAGGACGTGCTCGGCAACGTCATGGAGGGCGCCGGCGAGATGGCCAGGATGCTGGCCCGCTTCGAGGAGGTGTCGAACGCCTTCTCCGACCCCGACGCCGACATGGACAAGCTGATCGCCGAGCAGGCCGAGCTGCAGGAGAAGATCGACGCGGGCAACGGCTGGGACCTCAACCGCACGGTCGATATCGCGATGGACGCCCTGCGTTGTCCGCCGGGCGACGCCGACGTGAGCAAGCTCTCGGGCGGCGAGAAGCGCCGCGTGGCGCTCTGCCGCCTGCTGCTCTCCAAGCCGGACATGCTGCTGCTCGACGAGCCGACCAACCATCTCGACGCCGAATCCGTGGCGTGGCTCGAGCGCCACCTCGCCGAGTTCCCCGGCACCGTCGTTGCCGTCACCCACGACCGCTACTTCCTCGACAACGTCGCAGGCTGGATTCTCGAGCTCGACCGCGGTGCCGGCATCCCGTGGGAGGGCAACTACTCCTCGTGGCTGAAGCAGAAGGACCAGCGGCTGGCGCAAGAAGAGAAGGCGGCGGACGCCCGTCGCCGCACCATGCAGCGCGAGCTCGAATGGATGGGCACCAGCCCGTCGGCGCGGCGCTCCAAGAGCAAGGCGCGCATCGCCGCCTACAACCAGATGGTCGAGGAAGAGCAGAAGGCGACACTCGACACCGCGCAGATCGTGATCCCGCCTGGGCCGCGGCTCGGCGATCACGTGATCCGGGCGGAGAAGATTTCCAAGGGTTTCGGCGACCGCCTGCTGATCGACAATCTCTCCTTCAGCCTGCCGCCCGGCGGCATCGTCGGTGTCGTCGGCCCCAACGGCGCCGGCAAGACGACGCTCTTCAAGATGATCACCGGCCAGGACAAGCCTGATTCGGGCTCGTTCTCGGTCGGGCCGACGGTGAAGCTTGGCTATGTCGACCAGAGCCGCGAGACGCTCGATGCCAACAAGACCGTGTGGGAGGAGTTGTCGGGCGGGCTCGACATCATCAAGCTCGGCACCAGGGAAGTGTCGAGTCGCGCCTACTGCGCCTCGTTCAACTTCAAGGGCGCCGACCAGCAGAAGAAGGTCGGCCAGCTGTCGGGCGGCGAGCGCAACCGGGTCAACCTCGCCAAGATGCTGAAGAGCGGCGCCAACGTCCTGCTGCTCGACGAGCCCACCAACGACCTCGACGTCGACACCCTGCGGGCGCTGGAAGAGGCGCTGACCGAGTTCGCGGGCTGCGCCGTGGTCATCAGCCACGACCGCTGGTTCCTCGACCGGATCGCCACCCACATGTTGTCGTTCGAGGGCGACAGCCACGTCGAATGGTTCGAGGGCAACTACCAGGATTACGAAGCCGACCGGAAGCGCCGGCTCGGCCAGGACGCCGACCAGCCGCACCGCATCAAATACAAGCCCTTGGTGCGAAAGTGAGGTTTTTGCCGTTTTTCCGTTTTTAAAACGGGAAAAATAAACGGGCCTGTTCTCCAGGGGCGGTCTTCCCAGCATCGGCAAGACCATAACCCCGACCGTTGGAAGACGACGATTCTGTCGTATAGAACCTGGGCTAAATCCGCTGATCCATCTCGAGCGCAGGCTCGGGAACGTCGACGCAGCCGATGATGCGTGCCGGCACGCCTGCCGCGGTGCAGCCGGCCGGCACCGGCTCAAGCACGACGGAACCCGCCGCGATCTTGGCGCAGGCGCCGATTTCGATATTGCCCAGTACTTTTGCGCCCGCGCCCAGGAGCACGCCACGCCGCACCTTCGGGTGGCGGTCGCCGCGTTCCTTGCCGGTGCCGCCCAGCGTGACGCCGTGCAGCATGGAGACGCCGTCTTCGACGACCGCGGTTTCGCCGATCACGACGCCGGTACCGTGGTCGATGAAGATGCCCTTGCCGATCACGGCGTTGGGATGGATGTCGAGCCCGAACAGCGCGCTGGCGCGGCTCTGCAGATAGTGGGCCAGTGTCTTGCGGCCCTGCACCCACAACCAGTGTGCGGCGCGATAGGTTTGCAGCGCATGATAGCCTTTGAACCACAGGAGCGGATCGAGATACGAGGTGCAGGCGGGATCGCGATCGCTCACCGCCACGATGTCGAAGCGCGCGGCCAGGCCGATATTGGGATCGGCGTTGAACGCCTCCTCGAAGATCTGGCGTATGAGCGCGGCCGGCACCTCGGTCGTCCCGGCCAGGCGGGCAAGGTGGTAGCTGAGCGCGCCTTCGAAGCGCGATTGGCTCAGGATGGTGGCGTGCAACATGCCCGCCAAGATGGGCTCGTTGGCGGCAGCGGCCTGGGCCGCTTCCCTGATCGTCGTCCACACCGGGTCGACCGCGCGACGCTCGGCAGGGTTCTTTACGGTTGCGCTATCCATGGCGCTCTCCTCCGGCCGGCTCCCCCGCGGACGGCGGGCCGGGCGTTAGATACGCCTCCCGCCGGCAAGCTTACTAAGTCTTGGCCCTTTTCTCCAGTTCCTCGATCAGGGCTTCGACCTTGCCGCCGTGATTGCTGATGTAGGATTTGTAATCCGAACGTCTAGTGGCGACCATGCTGACGCCCTCGATCTTGACGTCGGTGATGCGGTCGTTGCGCACTTCCCAGTCGATCCTGACCGGCTGGCCGTTGCTCTGGTTGAGCTTGCTCTCGACGATCTCGACGCCGTTCGGCCGATGCACTTCCTTGCCCACGGTCAGGGTTTGACCGCCGTACTGGCCGAAGCGCTCGCTGTAGGCGCGCGCCTCGGCCGACACCGCCGCCTTCAGGAAGCGCTGGCGCTGTTCCTCGCTGGTCTCGTTCCAGTATGTCCCGAGCGCAGAGCGGCCCATGAAGGACAGATCGAAACTCTGCTCCAGCACCTTGCGAATGCCGGCCTCGCGCTCCGCACCGGGCGAGGTGTTCTTGATCAGATCGATCACTTCCTTGGCGACGCCGGCGATCAGCTTGGCCGCCGCGTCTTCCTGCGCACGGGCGGGCACCCGGCCCAGTCCGGCGATGCCGGCGATCGAAGACAATACGACTCGACGAGGAACGTGCACCGCCACCGTTCACTCCCTTGAAGGCTAGAGGTTCGGGATGAGACTCCTAGCGCACCAGCGCGAGCTTGTCGCGACGTTCGAGCTCGCCGCGGCTGTCGGTCTTCTCGCGCTTCTGCCGGATCAGGTCGGCGCGTTGCTGCGTGTAGGCCGAGCGAAGGGCTGCGTAATAATCGACGCTGTTCTTCTCGAGATCGTCGAGCGCATAGAGCGTGCGGGAACGCGTATCGATCACCGTGGCGCCCCAGCGCGGGCCGGAATAGAGCAGCCAGTCGACATTCAGGGCGTAGGTGAGGATACGGAACGGGTCGACCGCATAGTCGGCCATCAGGCCCGCGGCGTCGCGCGCGTTGGACGGACCGGCGAGCGGTAACATCAGGTAGAAGCCGCCGTTCTCGGGCTCGACGCCGGCATAGTAGCCCACCGTGTTGCCGGCGCCCTCCTTGGTCGGGCTCAGCCCCATGCTTGAGGCGACGTCAAAGATGCCGGCAATGCCGATCGTCGAGTTGATGACGAAGCGCGCCAAGGTGGTGAGCGCGCGGCCCGGATCGCCCTGCACGACCTCGTTGATGGCGGTCACCGGTTCGCCGAGATTGTTGAGGACGTTGTGCACGCCCTTCTGGCCTTGCGCTGGCATCCAGTCGCGGTAGAGCACCGCGATCGGCCGGATGGCGATCAGGTCGACCGCACGATTGAGCGAGAAGATAAAGCGATTGGGGGTCTCGATCGGATCCCACGGTTCGGCCGCGCCAGTGTCCTTGACCGCACATCCGCCCAGCATCACGCCCGCGGCGATCATGGCAACCATCGAGTGACGGAGCCTGCCCGCCATCGAGCGCACGAAACCTTGATCCATAGACGCTCAACCCCGAAACGGCTTTGTTTAGCCGTAGTTGAGCGGAGTGTTGCACACACGCCCTACAGTTTGAAGTGAATAGGAAAGACGCCCGAAACTTGTGGCGCTTCGGTCACAAATTTCGCTGCATCGGCATGTTTTTTGGGCTTGCGCATATAAAGATATGCTTATATATAATCTATATGGACCACCTTCTTTCCCTCCTGCGGGCGGCAGCCGAAGATACGCGCCTGCGGATACTGGCCTTGGCGGCGCGTGAAGACCTGACCGTCAGCGACTACGTCCACGTGCTGGGCCAGAGCCAGCCGCGCGTCTCACGGCACCTCAAGCTGCTGGTCGAGGCTGGCCTGCTCGAGCGTTTCCGCGAAGCGCAGTTCACCCGCTTCCGGCTGGTCACGGCCGGCGATGACGCCGCCCTGGTGCGCGAGTTCGTGCGCCGGATCGATCCCAAGCAGGCGCGCATCGCCGCCGACCGGGCGCGGCTCGATGGCCTGCTGCAGCGACGGCAGACCGCGGCGGTCCGCTTCTTCCGCGACAATGCCCAGCGCTGGGACGAACTGCGCGCCCTGCACGTCGCCGACCGCGAGATCGAGCGCGCACTCGCCCATCACCTGCCGCTCAATGCCCGCCGCCTGCTCGACATCGGCACCGGCACCGGCCGCCTGCTCGAGGTGCTGGCGCCCAAGGTCGAGCACGCCATCGGCATCGACCAGAGCCGCGAGATGCTGGCGCTGGCCCGCACCAATCTCGCCAAGGCCGGCGTCGACAACGCCGAGATCCGCCAGGGCGACATGTATGCCCTGCCCTTCGAGGCCGACAGCTTCGACGTCGTCACCATCCATCACGTGCTGCATTATGCCGACGATCCGGCGGCGGCGCTGTCCGAAGCGGCGCGCGTGGTGCGGCCGGGCGGCATCGTCCTGGTGGTCGACTTCTCGCCGCACGACCTGGTCGAGCTGAAGCGCGAGCATGCCCACGTCCATCTGGGCTTCGCCGACAACCAGGTGCAAGGCTGGCTGAGGAGCGCCGGCCTCAATCCCCTCGAACCCATTCATTTTCCCGGCCGACGGCTGATGACCGGCATCTGGCGCGGCGAGCGCGAGCTGCCGGCGCGCGCCGCCGCCCGGCCCGCTGTTGCCGCCCATGGAGCCTCGCGATGAGCCCCGATACCGGTCCGATCAGCACGCCCTTCGGCCTCGTCAACCCGGGCGCCGAGTTCCCCGCCCGCGCGCCGCAGCGCCTGAAGGTTTCCTTCGAATTCTCGCCGCCCAAGAGCGAAGCGGCCGAGCGCACCTTGTGGGAGACGGTGACGCGGCTCACGCCGCTCGACCCGATCTTCTTCTCGGTGACCTATGGCGCCGGCGGCTCGACGCGCCAGCGCACGCACGAGACGGTGGCCCGGCTGAAGCGTGAGACCGGCATCGATGCCGCCGCCCATCTTACCTGCGTCGCCGCGACACAGGACGAGATCAACGAGATCGCGCGCGCCTACTGGGACGCCGGCATCCGCCACATCGTCGCCCTGCGCGGCGATCCGCCGGCCGGCATGGGCGGCAAGTACACCCCGCATCCGGGCGGCTACGAAAACGCGGCGGCGCTGGTGAAGGGCCTGAAGAAGATCGGCGACTTCCAGATCAGCGTCGCGGGCTATCCCGAGAAGCATCCCGACTCGGCCGACGCCCGCGCCGACCTCGAAAACCTGAAGCGCAAGGTCGATGCCGGCGCAAACCGCTGCATCACCCAGTTCTTCTTCGATTGCGACGATTTCCTGCGCTTCCGCGACGCTGCCGCCGCGGCCGGCATCAACGTGCCGATCGTGCCTGGGGTCATGCCGGTCTCCAACTTCCAGGGCATCAAGAAGATGGCGGCGCTGTGCGGCTCTAAGGTGCCGGAATGGCTCGCCGACATGTTCCAGGGCCTCGACGACGATGCCGAGACGCGGCGCATGATCGCCGCCACCGTGGCGGGCGACCTCTGCCGGCGCCTGAGCGGCGAAGGCGTCGACCAGTTCCATTTCTATACGCTGAACCGCGCCGATCTCACCTTCGCGCTGTGCCACCTGCTGGGCGTGCGGCCGCAGCGGAGGCTGTCGTGACGAGAGCGGAGAAAGCCGACCTGCTGCGCTCTCTCGCCCAGGAACGCATCCTGGTGAAGGACGGCCCCTACGGTACCGCCATCCAGGCCTATCGCCTCGACGAGGCTGGGTTCCGCGGCGGTCGGGAGTTCGAGCGCGACCAAAGAGGCAACAACGACCTGTTGAACCTGACGCGGCCGGACGTCGTGCGCGAAATCTGCAACGCCTATATCGAGGCGGGCGCCGACGTGCTGGCGACGAACACCTTCAACGCCAATGCCATCAGCCAGGGCGACTACGGCACCGAGGGGCTGGCCCGCGAGATCAACGTCGCCGCGGCCACGATCACGCGCGCCTGCGCCGATGCAGCGACGGCCAGGGAGCCGGCCAAGCCGCGCTTCGTCGCGGGCGCGCTCGGGCCTACGAACAAGACGCTGTCGGTGTCGCCCAACGTCAACGATCCGGGCTTCCGTGCCGTCACCTTCGACGAGGTGAAGGGCGTCTATCGCCAGCAGATCGACGGGCTCTTGGAGGGCGGCGCTGATTTCATCCTGATCGAGACGGTGTTCGACACCCTGAACGCCAAGGCCGCCATCGTCGCCGCCGACGAGGCGGGCGAGGCGCTGGGCCAGGTGATCCCGGTGATGGTGTCGATGACTCTCACCGACCTCGCCGGCCGCAACCTGTCGGGGCAGACGGTCGAGGCGTTCTGGCACTCGGTGCGGCATGCCAGACCCCTCACCATGGGACTGAACTGCAGCTTCGGCGCCACCGAGCTGCACCCCTACGTCAATGCGCTGAACCCGCAGGTCGACGGCCTGGTCTGCGTCTATCCCAATGCCGGCCTGCCGAACGAACTCGGCACTTACGACGAGCCACCGGAGATGACGGCCAAGCTGGTGAAGGGCTGGGCCGAGAACGGCTGGCTCAACGTCGTGGGCGGCTGCTGCGGCACGACGCCCGCGCACATCAAGGCGGTGGCCGAGGCGGTCAAGGACCTCAAGCCGCGCCAGTGGCATGCGTTGCCGCCGGCGCTGCGCCTTTCGGGAATGGAAGCGGCGAGTTTCATGTGATGTTGAAGCGTTTCGAGTATCCCCCTCTCCTCGCCTCCCCTATCGGGGGAGAGGAACATGAATTCTTCCTCCTCTCCGCTGCCAGGGGGAGAGGTTGGGAGAGGGGGCTGCGCACATGACCGGCGAGCGGACCGCGACGTTCATCAATATCGGCGAACGGACCAACGTCACCGGCTCGGCCAAGTTCAAGAAGCTGATCCTGGACGGCGACTACGCCGCCGCCATCGACGTCGCGCGCCAGCAGGTCGAGGCGGGCGCGCAGATCATTGACGTCAACATGGACGAAGGCCTGCTCGACGCCGAAAAGGCGATGGACACGTTCCTGAAGTTGATCGCGTCCGAGCCCGACATCGCCAAGGTGCCGATCATGATCGACAGCTCCAAGTGGAGCGTGATCGAGGCGGGCCTGAAGTGCGTCGCCGGCAAGCCGATCGTCAATTCGATCTCGATGAAGGAAGGCGTCGAGCCGTTCATCGACCACGCCAGGAAGGTGCGCCGGTACGGCGCCGCCGTCGTGGTCATGGCGTTCGACGAGAAAGGCCAGGCTGACACCCTGCAGCGCAAGATCGAGATCTGCGAGCGGGCCTACAAGATCCTCACCGAGCAGGTCGGCTTCCCGGCCGAGGACATCATCTTCGATCCCAACATCTTCGCCATCGCCACCGGCATCGACGAGCACAACAACTACGGCGTCGATTTCACCGAGGCGACGCGCGAGATCAAGAAGCGCTGCCCGCACGTGAAGATCTCGGGCGGCGTGTCGAACCTGTCATTCGCCTTCCGCGGCAACGAGCCGGTGCGCCGCGCCATGCACTCGGTGTTCCTCTACCACGCCATCCAGGCCGGCATGGACATGGGCATCGTCAATGCCGGCCAGCTCGAGGTCTATGACGAGATCCCGGTCGAGCTCAGGGAGGCCTGCGAGGATGTCATCCTGAATCGCCGTCCCGATGCCACCGAGCGGCTGCTCGATCTGGCGCCCAAGTACAAGGGGACCGGCGAAGCCGCCGACACGCAGGACGCCGAATGGCGCTCCTGGCCGGTCGAGAAGCGGCTCGAGCACGCGCTGGTCAAGGGCATCGACCAGTTCGTCGTCGTCGACACGGAGGAGGCACGCCAGCAGCTTCCCAAGCCGATCGAGGTGATCGAAGGTCCTCTGATGGCCGGCATGAACGTGGTCGGCGACCTGTTCGGGGCCGGCAAGATGTTCCTGCCGCAGGTGGTCAAGAGCGCGCGCGTGATGAAGAAGGCGGTGGCGCACCTGCTGCCCTACATCGAGGCCGAGAAGCAAGAGGGCGCCAGGACCAAGGGCCGCATCGTCATGGCGACCGTCAAGGGCGACGTCCACGACATCGGCAAGAACATCGTCGGCGTCGTGCTCCAGTGCAACAACTTCGAGGTCATCGACCTCGGCGTCATGGTGCCGTTCCAGGAGATCCTGAAGAGCGCCAACGACAACAAGGCCGACCTGATCGGGCTCTCGGGCCTGATCACGCCGTCGCTCGACGAGATGGTGACGGTGGCCGAGGAGATGACGCGGCAGAACTTCAAGGTGCCGCTGCTGATCGGCGGCGCCACCACCTCCAAGGTGCACACCGCACTGCGCATCGCGCCGCGCTATCACGGTCCGACGGTGCACGTGCTCGATGCCTCGCGCGCCGTCGGCGTGTGCAGCGCGCTCACATCCGACTCGCCGGCGCAGGCGAGCGAGTTCAAGAGCAAAATCGCCGAGGAATACGAGGCGATCCGCGTCGAACGCGCGGGCGGCGGCAAGGAAAAGCTGGTGACGTTGCGCGAGGCGCGCGCCAACGCCTTCAAGATCGACTGGGCGAGCTACGCGCCGCCCCGGCCGCAGGTGACCGGCACGCGCGTGTTCGCCGAATATCCGCTGCACGAGCTGGTCGAGCGCATCGACTGGACGCCGTTCTTCCGTGCCTGGGAGCTCGCCGGCAATTATCCAGCGATCCTCAAGGACAAGGTGGTGGGCGAGAGTGCGCGAAAGCTCTACGCCGACGCGCGCAAGATGCTCGACCGCATCGTGCGCGAGAAGTGGCTGACGGCGAAGGGCGTGGTCGCCTTTTGGCCGTGCCGGCGCGACGGCGACGACGTGGTGCTGTTCCAGGACGAGACCTTCAGCAAGGAAGTCTCGCGTCTCTTCTTCCTGCGCCAGCAGGTCGAGAAGCGCAGTCCGCGCGCCAACATGTGCCTGGCCGATTTCATCTCGCCCAAGGCCGACTGGATCGGCGGCTTCGCCGTCACGGCCGGCCACGGCATCGAGCGGCACCTGCAGCGCTTCAAGGCCGACAGCGACGATTACTCCGACATCCTGCTGAAGGCGCTGGCCGACCGGCTGGCCGAGGCCTTCGCCGAACGCATGCACGAGAGGGTGCGCAAGACGCTGTGGGGCTACGCGCCCGACGAAGCGCTCTCCAACGACGAATTGATCCGCGAGAAGTATCGCGGCATCCGGCCGGCGCCCGGCTATCCCGCCTGCCCCGACCACAGCCAGAAGCCCGAGCTGTTCCGCCTGCTCAATGCCGGCCAGAATGCCGGCATGACCCTGACCGAGAGCTTCGCCATGATCCCGATCTCGGCGGTGTCGGGCTATTACTTCGCCCATCCCGACGCGCAGTATTTCGGCGTGGCGCGCATCGGCCGCGACCAGGTCGAGGATTACGCGCGCCGGCGCGGCATCCCGGTCGAGCAGGCAGAGAAGTCCTTGAGGCCGAACATCGGTTATTAGGATCGGCGCCAGCCGATCGCGGGGAGGTCGCCATGAGATTGCAGGTTCCGTTGGCCCTGGTCGCAGGCGCGACGATCGGAATGGCGGCGGGCGCATCGCCGATGGCGCAGAAGAAAGCACAGGCCTACTACATTGCCGAGGTCGCAGTCGCTGATGTGGAAGCCGACAAGCGTGTGCTGGCCCGCTATCCCGGTACGGCCGAATCGTTCGGCGGCCGTTACCTCGTGCGCGGCGGAAAATCCGTCATCTATGCCGGCGAGCCGCCGCGGCGGCTCGTCCTCGTCGCCTTCGACAATCTCGAGGCCGTCGACGTTTGGCGGAATTCCTCCCAGGTCAGGCAGTTCGAGGCAGAACGGAAGACCGTCGGCTCGAACATCCTGCGCGCATTCGCGATAGAGGGGCTGCCCCAGCAGTGACTGCCTACGCCCTGGTCCTCGCTGTCGGCCTGCTCGCCGGGCTGGTGAGCGGCATCGTCGGCACCGGCGCCACCATCATCCTGTTGCCGGTGCTGGCGCTGACCTTCGGGCCGAAATCGGCGATCCCGATCATGGCGATCGTGGCCTTGATGTCGAACTTCGCCAAGATCACGTCGTGGTGGCGCGAGATCGATTGGCGCGCGGTCGGCGCCTATGCCGTCGGCGGCATCCCGGGCGCCGCGCTCGGCGCGCGCACCATGCTCTCCCTGCCGCCGCGGCTGGTCGATCTGGCGCTCGGCGTCTTCTTCCTGGTGATGATCCCGGGACGGCATTGGCTGGCCGCCCGCAACTTCAAGGCCAGCGCGGTCGTGCTGGTACCGGCCGGCCTGTTCATCGGCTTCCTGACCGGCATCGTGGTCTCGACTGGCCCGATCACCGTGCCGATCTTCAGCGCCTACGGTCTCGCCAAGGGCGCGTTCATCGCCACCGAAGCCGCCTCTTCGCTTGCCATGTACATCAGCAAGACGATCACCTTCCGGAGCTTCGGTGCGCTGCCGACCGATCTCATCCTGCGCGGGCTCATCACCGGCACGTCGGTGATGGCCGGCACCTATCTTTCGAAGCTGCTGATGGAGCGCCTCAGCCTCAAGGCGTTCCAGCGGTTGCTGGACGTCGTGATGCTGTTCTCCGCCGCGTCCCTGATCTGGGGTGCGCTCAGATAGGGCTCATGCCCCCTGCGCGATCGGATTACGCAGCACGCCGATCTTCTCGATCTCGACCTCGCACACGTCGCCCGGCTTCAGCCAGGGCTGCGGATTGCGCGCCATGGCCACGCCCGACGGCGTGCCGGTGATGATGATGTCGCCCGGATCGAGCGTCATGCACTTGCTGAGCTCGTGCACCAGGGTCGGTACGTCGAAGATCAGGTCGTCGGTGTTGCTGTCCTGCATGGTGACGCCATTGACGCGCGTCATGATGCGCAGCGGCGCGGCGCCCGGCGGCAGCTCGTCGGGCGTCACGATGTCGGGGCCGAAGCCGCCGGTGCCGTCGAAGTTCTTGCCGAGCGTGAACTGGCCGCCCGACTTCCTCTGCCAGTCGCGGATCGAGCCGTCGTTGAAGCAGGCGTAGCCGCCGATCACGGACAGCGCCTTGTCCTTCGGCACGTTGCGGCACTTCTTGGCGATCACGATGGTGAGCTCGGCTTCCCAGTCGTACTGCACCGAATGCGTGGTCGCGAGCATCTTGCCGTTGTGCGGCACCAGCGTGTTGTTGAAGCGCGTGAACACGACCGGATAGGACGGGATCGGGCTGCCGGTCTCCTCGGCGTGCTTGCGGTAGTTGAGCCCGATGCACAGAATCTTCCCGGGCGCCGGAATCGGGCACAGGTACTTGGCCGACTTTTCCGACACCGTGGCGCCCTTCTTGGGCTTGGCGCACGCCTTGGCGACCGCCGACTGAACCTTCTTGCCGCCGGCCAGGATCTCGACCACGGACTTCGGCCCGCGCGGCATCTGCTTGCTGAGATCCACGACCTTGCCGTCGCCCATCTTCACGCCAACCGCAGGCTTGCCGCCGCTCACAATCGTGCAAAGGCGCATTGTTTCCTCCCCCACCAAAAGGTCACTAGAATCAGAAGGCGCGTAACCTCCACCGTCCCGCGAACGCGGTCAAGCGGGCGGCGCTTTGCTACTCTTGGCCCATGGTCCGCATCGTCTTTGTCGCCCTCCTGCTGGCGGCCTCGCCTGCCGCCGCCCAGTACGTCGTCCCCCTGGCCACGCCCGATGGCAAGGTCGGCTGCACGCAGGGCATGACCGGCATCGGCCGGATCCAGCACTGGGAAGCGGTGAAGGACAAGGACGCGCCCGCCGGCTGGGCGCTCGCCGAAACCAGCGGCGATTCGACCGACCTGCACTTTCCCTTTTGTCTCGATGTCCAGACGGCGGCGCGCGATTTCGACGCCGCGATGCGCTTCAAGATCCTGTCCGGCTCGCACGAACAGGCGGCCGGCCTGATGTTCCGCGCGCAGAACGCCAGCGACTATTTCGTCGCCTGGGCGAGCGCGCTCAGGAACGCCGTGAAGCTCTATCGCGTGCTCGGCGGACGCCGCACCGAGCTCGCCAACAAGGACACGCCAGTGAAGGCCGGCGCCTGGCATACGATGCGCGTGCTCGCGGCCAAGGGAAGCATCGAGGTCTGGCTCGACGGGGCGTCGATGCTCACTTACAAGGATCGCCTGCCCTCGCAAGCCGGCGCGGTCGGCGTGTGGACCCAATCCGACAGCCTCGTCCATTTCGGCCAGTTGCTGCTGGCGCCTCCGGCGCCCTAGGCGCTCCGGCGCCCTAGGCGCCCTAGCGGCGCGCCTCAATCAAGGCCTTTGCCATTTCGACGAAGCCCGCGCCCGAGCGCGCGGACGTGATCCAGCGCGGCAGGTGCGGCATCAGGCTCGCGAAGTCGCGCACGTTGGCCACGCCGAGGCCGTTAGGAAAGAAGCCGAACATCGGCGAGTCGTTGGGCGAATCGCCGGAGAAGACGTAGGCGTCGCGCTCGCGCTCGAGGTCGATGCCGAACAGTTCGCGCATCATGGCCTTGCTCGTGGTGAGTTTGTCGTAGGCGCCAAACCAGCCATTGACGTGGATCGAGCTGATCTTGGCCTGCGCGCCGTGCTTCTCGAAGATCTTCACGATGCGCTCGACCTCGCCGCGCGGCAGCGGCGGCACGTCCTCGCAGAAATCGATCGCGAGGTCGGCCAGCCGATAGGGCTGGTCGGAGGCGATGGCGGCGCCCGGCACGTCGCGCAGCACCTCTTCCTTTACCGCCTCGAGCCGGCGCCGCCCTTCTGCCCGCTCGGCGTCAGACTGGATGAAGCGCGTCCTCAACCTGGCGGCCTGCTTGTCGCGCCACATCCAGAAGGCGCCGTTCTCGCCGATCACGGCGTCGACCGGCCAGAAGCGGGCGATGTGATCGCACCAGCCCGCCGGCCGGCCGGTCACCGGGACCACCAACAGACCGGCGTTTTTGAGGGCCTCCATGGCGCCATAGGCTTCCGCGGTCAGCCGGCTGCCGGTCGACACGGTTTCGTCGATGTCGGTGAAAACGCCGCGAATCGCCGCCAGAACGGCCTTCGGGCACTCGGAAAGCGGTATCATGCCGGGGTACTTCTTAACATGGCAATCCCGGCCATTCGGGACTAAAAGCCGGGGGCCATGGAGCTCGATTCACTCACTGCGATAAGCCCCGTCGACGGCCGCTATCGCGGGACCACCGAAGCGCTCGCGGACCATTTCAGCGAATCCGCCCTCATGAAAATGCGCCTCACCGTCGAGTGCGAGTATCTCATCGCGCTTTCGGAGACGAAGGGCGTCGGCATGCGTCCGCTGACCGCGGATGAGAAGGCCCTGCTGCGCGCGCTGCCGCATATCGCGATCGATGACGCCCGGATCATCCAGAAGATCGAGCGCGAGGGTCACGATGGCATCCCGGCAACGAATCACGACGTGAAGGCGGTCGAGTATTTCATCAAGCTCAGGCTCAGGAACTCGAGTCTCACCGACGTTCTGGAATGGGTGCATTTCGCGCTCACCTCGGAGGATGTGAACAGCACATCCCATGCCCTCGCCCTTCGCGGTGCGATCGAAGAGGTCATGCTGCCGGCTCTCGGGAAGGTCGCGAACGAGATCGTCGCCCTTGCGAGGAGGCATGCCGATACCGCGATGCTGGCGCGCACCCATGGCCAGAGCGCGACGCCGACGACCTTCGGCAAAGAGATGAACGTCTTTGCGACGCGTCTTGCCAAGCAGGTCGGCGGCCTCAAGCAGAGCTCGGTCCTCATGAAATGGGGCGGACCGTCCGGCAACTACAATGCGCAAATGGTGGCGCTTCCGCAGGTGGATTGGCTCGCCTTTGCACGTTCTTTCGCCGAGCGTTTCAATGGCGACAGGACGCACGTCGTGCGTCTCGCCCTCAACGAAGTGACGACCCAGATCGAGCCGCACGACACGTTCGCCGAAATGTTCGACAGCCTGCGTCGTATCAACACGATCCTGCTCGATCTGTCGCAGGACATGTGGCGATACATCTCGGACGGTTGGGTCACGCAAAAGCCGAAAGAGGGTGAGGTCGGCTCGTCAGCCATGCCGCACAAGGTAAATCCGATCGATTTCGAGAATGCGGAGGGAAATTTCGGCGTCGCCAATGCGCTCCTCGAGCATCTCTCGCGAAAGATGCCGGTGTCGCGCCTGCAACGCGATCTCTCCGACTCCACTGTGGCGCGCACCTTCGGCACCGCCTTCGGACATTCGCTCGTCGGCTATCGCGCGCTGCTCCGCGGCTTCGGTAAGATCGACGTCAACGAAGCGGCCGTTCGCGAGTCGCTCATGGCGCATCCCGAAATTCTCGCCGAAGCGATACAGACCGTCCTTCGCGTGGCCGACGTCGAGATGCCGTATGAGAAGCTGAAGGCTCTGACGCGCGGCAAACAGGTGACAATGAAGGATTTCGCCACCTTCATCGACGGTCTCGATATCGGGCCGGAGATGAAGACGCGGCTCAAGGCGCTTCGTCCCGAGACCTACACGGGCCTCGCCGGGACGCTTGCCAAGAAGTAGCGGATAACGACGCTACTTCTTCACCTCGGTCATGATCTGGCGCATCGCCTCGACCAGCAGGCGCTCGCCCTGGCGGCGGATGGTATGCTCCTCGGTCGGCTTGCCGGCCGCGGTCAGGTCGCGCATTAGCGTATGGACCACATCGTGATCGCCCGGCGCCTCGAAGTCGGCCATCACGATGTCGCGTGCATAGTTTTCAGCAGCAGCGCCGGTCTTGCCCATCAGACCAGCCGCCCACAGGCCCAGCATCTTGTTCTTGCGGGCGCGCGCCTTGAATTGCAGTTCCATCTCGTGCTCGAACTTGTTTTCAAAGGCTTTTTCACGTTCGTTGAAACTTGTCATCGCGCCCCGCTCCGTTGGCCTGTGCCGCTGAGGATTGTATAGGCTACCCGGCCGGCCCCTTTCCACCCCACCTTGCCGATGTCAAAATTGCACGCATCGACACCAAAGGGGGCGACCATGAAATCCCATCTGCACCACGCAAACTGTGGCTGTCTGCAATTTGCGCCGCGCGACGTTTCCCGGCGCGGGATGTTCGGCCTTGCGGCCGGCGGCGCGCTGCTTGCCGCCTTCCCCAAGATCGCCTCGGCCGAGGGATACGAGGCTATGCTGTTCAATTGCATCGATCCCCGCTTCAGCACGTCGAGCTGGACCTACATGGCCGGGCGGGGCTTCAAGGATCTCTACAGCCAGTTCGTGATCGCCGGCGGGCCCATCGGTGCCGTCGCCGACGTCTTCAAGGACTGGCACAAGACGTTCTGGGACAATCTCGCGATCACGGTCCAGCTGCACAGCATCAAGCGCGTGATCGGACTCACCCACCGCGATTGCGGCGCCGCCGTCGTCGCCTATGGCGATCGGATCAAGAAGGACTGGGCCTTCGAGACCGAGAAACATACGGAAGCACTGCGTGCTTTCCGGGCCGAAATCGGCAAGCGCCAGCCCAAGCTGCTGGTCGACACCGGAATCATGAAGCTGGACGGCTCGGTCGAGGTCGTGACCTGAGGCGCAATAGTGTAAACTGAGGTTCGTGCCCGACTCCTCCCTCCCGATCCCTGGCAAGACAGCGTCGGCCCTCGAACGGCAGCTTGCCGCGCAGCGCGCGAGCCGGCCTGCCGATCCGTTGCTTTCCCTGATCGTGCCGGTGTTCAATGAAGAGGAGTCGATCGAGCTCTTCCTCTCCTCGATCGAACCATTCCTCGACAAGGCGGGGCTGCGTTTCGAGATCGTGTTCGTGAACGACGGCTCGCGCGACGAGACGCTCGGGCATCTGCTCGACCGCAGCAGCCGCGACAAACGCATTCGCGTGGTCAACCTTTCGCGCAATTTCGGCAAGGAGGCGGCTCTCACCGCCGGCATAGACCACGCCCGCGGCGATATCCTTATTCCGATGGATATCGACCTGCAGGACCCGCCCGAGCTGATCGGCCCGTTCATCGAGCGCTGGCGCGAAGGCTACGACATCGTTTACGGCGTGCGTTCGGCGCGCGAGACCGACACCGTCGCCAAACGCATGTCGGCGAGCTGGTTCTATTGGGCATTCAACTCGATGTCGCCGGTGCGCATCCCGGTCCATGCCGGAGACTTCCGCCTGGTCGACCGGCGGGCGGCAGAAGTGCTGCGCCAGTTGCCCGAGCGCAACCGCTTCATGAAGGGGCTGTTCGCCTGGGTGGGCTTCAACGCGGTCGGCGTGCCGTACGAACGGCCGCGGCGCGCCGCGGGATCGAGCAAGTTCAATCTGTGGCGGCTGTGGAACTTTGCGCTCGACGGCGTGGTGAGCTTCTCGACGGTGCCGCTGCGCGCGTCGTTCTACAGCGGCCTCGCCATCGCCACGGCGGCGGTCCTCTATGCGCTGTTCATCATCGGCCGCGTGCTGCTGTTCGGCATCGACACGCCGGGCTATGCGTCGTTGATCATCGTCGTGCTGCTGATGGGTGCGATCCAGCTCGTCTCCATCGGCATCATCGGCGAATATCTCGGCCGACTGTTCCTCGAGGTCAAAGGCAGGCCGATCTACGTCGTCGAAGGCGTCTACGAGGAAGGCCAAGCCCGTCCTTCCAAGTCCTGATGGATCTCAAGGAAGAAGACATCCTGGGCGCCGATATCGGCCGCCATTGGTATTACCGTTCCAAAGCGGCGGCGCTGCGGCGCGCGGTCGGCCATCTGCGGCCGCGACACGTGCTCGATGTCGGCGCCGGCTCGGGCTTCTTCTCGCGCCATTTGCTGAGCCAAGGCGGCGCCGATAGGGCGTTGTGCGTCGATATCGGCTACGATCGCGACCGCGACGAGCAGGAAGCGGGCAAGCCCGTGCTCTACCGTCGCGACACCGGCATCACCGACTGCGACCTCGTGCTGATGATGGACGTGCTCGAGCATGTCGACGACGATTGCGGCCTGGCGAAGCTCTATGCCGGCAAGGTGCCGAGCGGCGCGCATTTCCTGGTGACGGTGCCCGCCTTCCGTTCCTTGTGGAGTGGCCACGACGTCTTTCTCGAGCACAAGCGGCGCTACCGGCTCCATGAGATCGAGGCGGTGCTGCGCGCTGCCGGCCTCGAGATCGTGCACGGCGCCTACTATTTCGGGTTTATCTTTCCGCTTGCCGCCGCGGTGCGCTTTGCCCAGCGCGGCGAGGCCAAGCCGCGCAGCAGCCTCAAGAAGCATGGCGCGGTTGCCAACGGCATTCTCTCGGCCGCATGCGGGGCCGAGCTGCCGCTGTTCTCGATAAATCGCCTTGCCGGCCTGTCGGCCTTCGTCCTGGCGAAGAAGCCCTAGGCCGCGACGACGTCCTTGGCGCCGATGCGGCGGCGCCTGGCGTTGATCTCGCGCAAGGTCACCAGCATTTCGTCGGCAACGATGTCGCCCGGAATGCCGTCGCCCTCGGCCTTGAGCTCATCCATATCGACCCACACGGCGTAAAGCGGCGCGGTGCGCGCCGTGATGATGCCGGCATGCAGCAAGGTCTTGATCAGCACGCGGAACATGTTGGTGCTTTCCTTCAGCGATTCGCGCCGGTCGGCGTCGCTGAACGTCTCCTTCACCGCGTCGCGCACCCATTCCCAGTGCAGGCCGTACTTGCCGTAGATCACCTGCTTCTGCTCGGCATTGATCAGGTTGAACAGCAGCATCTGGAAGAGCTGGGCCGCCCAATCCTCGACCTTGCGATGCTCGTCGGCACTCAAATGGCCGATCGTCTTGCTGGCCCACAGGCGGCCGAAGCGGTGATGGAACGCCTCGTCGCTCATCACCAGCTGCACCAGCCGGCGCAGGACAGGATCGTTGGTCTTGGCGTTCAGCGTGGCGAACGAGCCCATCGCCAGCCCCTCGATCAGCATCTGCATGCCGACGATCTTCTTGTAGACCTCGGGCGTGCTGACGAGATCGGCGAGCACCGTGGCGATGGTCTTGCCGACCGGCAGGGGCGCGCCCCAGCGCTTGGCGATGTAGCGCGTGAAGCCCGCGACGTGGCGGGCTTCCTCGCGGGCCTGGTTGGCGGCGTATTCCTGGGCACCGGGATCGAGCAGGATGTGGCACAGGCTGGCCGACAAGGAGAGCGCGCCCTGCTCGCCATGCAGCAGGTTCGACACCGACCAGTGGATGACGTCGTTGGCGAACTGGATCTTCTGGCGCTCATCGAGCTTGTCGGCCACCGCTGAGCGCAGCTCGACCACCATGTCGAACGGCACGATCGAAGTCGTCGCCATGTCGAACGGCTGGTCGAAATCGATGTAGTTCTTGTCGAACGGATCCCAGAAATGGTCGTGGGTCGCCGAAATGATGCCATCGAAGGCATTGCTGCGCCGACCGTAGCGCGGCACGTCGAGCATCGCCGGGAAATCATCCGGCGCAACGGCGTCATAGGCCTTGTCGTAGGTGATTTGTTGGGCCATGTGGGGCCTCCAGATTCCCGTCAAATATGACGTATGCGTCATCTTTTTCAATGGATTTTTCCCCAGTCCCGGAGCATGGGACTTCCGCCATATTCCGGCCCAATGGTGGACGGTCTCAGCCGCCTGCCCAGGAGTAGAAAATGTCCCGCCGCCGCCGCATCTACGAGGGCAAGGCCAAGACCTTGTTCGAGGGGCCAGAGCCCGGGACCATCGTCCAGTACTTCAAGGACGACGCTACGGCCTTCAATAACCAGAAGAAAGGCACGATCACCGGCAAGGGTGTGATCAACAACCGCATCTCCGAGTTCCTGATGACCAAGCTCGGCGAGATCGGCGTGCCGACCCATTTCATCCGGCGCCTGAACATGCGCGAGCAGCTGATCCGTCAGGTCGAGATCATCCCGCTCGAGGTGGTGGTGCGGAATGTCGCAGCCGGCTCGTTCGCCAAGCGCTTCGGCATCGAGGAAGGCACCCAGCTGCCGCGCTCGATCATGGAGTTCTTCTACAAGAACGATCAGCTGGGCGATCCGATGGTCACCGAGGAGCACATCACCGCCTTCGGCTGGGCGACGCCGCAGGATCTCGACGACATCATCGCGCTTACGCTCCGGGTGAACGATTTCCTATTCGGCCTCTTCCTCGGCTGCGGCATCAAGCTGATCGACTTCAAGATCGAGTTCGGCCGCCTATATGAGGACGACATGGTCCGCATCGTGCTTGCCGACGAGATCAGCCCCGATTCGTGCCGGCTGTGGGACCTGCGCACCAACGAGAAGCTCGACAAGGACCGCTTCCGCCGCGATCTCGGCAAGGTCGAGGAGGCCTACCAGGAGGTCGCGCGGCGGCTCGGCATCCTGATCGACCAGGGTCCGGGCGATGTCAGAGGACCAACGACCCTGCAATAACGAGGCGAGATGAAAGCCAGAGTTCACGTAACCCTCAAGAACGGCGTGCTCGACCCGCAGGGCAAGGCCATCGGACATTCCCTCAATCGCCTCGGCTTCCCGGAAGTGGGCGACGTGCGGCAAGGCAAGTACATCGAGCTCGAGCTCAACGAGACCGACAAGGCGAAGGCCAAGGCGCGTCTTGAGGAGATGTGCCGGAAGCTGCTGGCCAACACCGTGATCGAGAATTTCTCGATCGAGCTCGTCTGATGAAGTTCACCCGATGAAATCAGCAGTCCTCGTCTTTCCCGGCTCCAACCGCGAAGGCGACGTGGCGCACGCCATCGAGCTCGTCACCGGCCGCAAGCCCGAGATGGTGTGGCACGGCGCCGGCGACTTCGAGAAAACCGACCTGATCGTCCTGCCCGGCGGCTTCTCCTATGGCGATTACCTGCGCTGCGGGGCAATGGCGGCGCAGTCGCCCGTGATGGCCGAGGTGAAGCGTCGAGCCGCCAAGGGCGTGCCCGTGCTGGCGATCTGCAACGGCTTCCAGATCGCCGCCGAAGCGGGCCTGGTGCCGGGCGTGCTGATGCGCAATGCGCACTTGAAGTTCGTCTGCGCCGACGTGCATCTCAAGGTCGAAACCAGCCAGAGCCTGTTCACCAACCGCTACCAGGCCGGCCAGGTGATCAAGGTCCCGGTGGCGCACGCCGAGGGCAACTATTTCGCCGACGCCGACACTCTGAAACGCATCGAGGATCGCGGACAGGTGGCCTTCCGCTACTGCGCGCCCGACGGGGCGGTCGACGGGACCGGAAACCCCAACGGATCGATCCACAACATCGCGGGCGTCTTCAACGAGGGCAAGACGGTGATGGGCCTGATGCCCCATCCGGAGAATGCCACCGAACCGATGTTCGGCGGCACCGACGGCAAGGCGCTGTTCGAGGGTTTGGTAGAGGCGCTTACGTGATCGCCGAAGAAAGGAATCCGCCGGTCAAGCTGCCCAACGAACCCGTCATCACGCCGCAGATCGTGGCCGAGCACGGATTGGCGCCGGACGAATACGAGCGGCTGCTCAAGATCATGGGGCGCACGCCAACGATGGTGGAACTGGGAATTTTCTCCGCCATGTGGAGCGAGCACTGCTCGTACAAATCGTCCAAGGTGTGGCTGAAGAAGCTGCCCACCAAGGCGCCGTGGGTCATCCAGGGCCCGGGCGAGAATGCCGGCGTCATCGATATCGGCGACGGCCAGGCCGCGATCTTCAAGATGGAGAGCCACAACCACCCGTCCTACATCGAGCCCTACCAGGGCGCGGCGACCGGCGTGGGCGGCATCCTGCGCGACGTGTTCACCATGGGCGCGCGGCCGGTGGCGAACCTCAATGCGCTGCGCTTCGGCGACCCCAAGCATCCCAAGACCCGGCATCTCGTGTCGGGCGTGGTTGCCGGCATCGGCGGCTACGGCAATTGCATGGGCATTCCGACGGTCGGCGGCGAGACCAATTTTCATGCCGCCTACAACGGCAACATCCTGGTCAATGCCATGACCGTGGGCATCGCGCCGACCGACCGCATCTTCTATGCGGCGGCGGCCGGGGTCGGCAACCCGCTGGTCTATGTCGGCTCCAAGACCGGCCGCGACGGCATCCATGGCGCCACCATGTCGTCGACGGAATTCAACGAAGACAGCGAGAGCAAGCGGCCGACCGTGCAGGTTGGCGACCCTTTCGTCGAGAAGCTGCTGCTCGAGGCCTGCCTCGAGCTGATGGCGACTGACGCGATCGTCGCCATCCAGGACATGGGAGCTGCGGGCCTCACTTCCTCGTCGTTCGAGATGGCGGCCAAGGGCGGCCTTGGCGTCGTTGTCGAATTGGACAAGGTGCCGATGCGCGAGACCGGCATGAACCCCTACGAGCTCATGCTGTCGGAGAGCCAGGAGCGCATGCTGATCGTGCTCAAGCCCGGTCGCGAGGAACTGGCGCGCAAGATCTTCGAGAAATGGGAGCTCGATTTCGCGGTGATCGGCCGGCTGACCGACACCGAGCGCATGGTGTTGTCGTGGCACGGCGAGATCGTCGGCAACATCCCGATCCCGCCACTGGTCACCGAAGCGCCGGTCTATGAACGCCCATGGACCCTGACGCCGCTGCCGCCGCCGCTGGATGCGGCAAAGGTGCCGGCGCCGAAGGACTGGAACGCGTCGCTGCTGGCGTTGATGAGCTGTCCCGATCTCGCGAGCAAGGCGTGGATCTGGCACCAGTACGACCATCGCATCATGGGCAACACGGCGATCAACCCGCAGGAGGGCGACGCTGCGCTGGTGCGCGTGCCCAAGGGCCCGCATGGCACAAGTCACAAGGGCCTCGCCATGACGAGCGACTGCACGCCGCGCTACGTGCAGGCCCATCCCGAGACCGGCGGCCGGCAGGCGGTGGCCGAGGCATGGCGCAACATCACCGCGACGGGTGCCCGGCCGCTCGCCGTCACCGACAACATGAATTTCGGCAACCCGCAGAAGGCCGAGATCATGGGCCAATTCGCCGGCGCCATCATGGGCATGGCCGAGGCCTGCAAGGCGCTCGACTTTCCGGTCGTGAGCGGCAACGTCTCGCTCTACAACGAGACCGAGGGCAGGCCGATCCTGCCGACGCCGACCATCGGGGCGGTGGGTGTGATCGACGACATCTCCAAGGCGGTCGGGTCGCGGCTGCGCGAAGCGGGCCTGGGCATCGTCTTGATCGGCGAGACCAAGGGCTGGCTCGGCCAGTCGCTCTACCTGCGCGAAGCCTGCGGCCGCGAGGAAGGCGCGCCTCCGCCGGTCGATCTCGCGGTCGAGCGCCGCAACGGCGATTTCGTGCGGGGCCAGATCGACCTCAGGCGCATCGCCGCCTGCCATGATCTGAGCGATGGCGGCCTGCTGGTGGCGCTGGCCGAGATGTGCATCGCCGGCGGCACCGGAGCGGAGATCGCCCTGCCGACCTCGGCCATCCCCTCGCACGCGTTTTTGTATGGCGAGGATCAAGCGCGCTATCTCGTGGCCTCGAAGGCGCCCAAGGACGTGATCGCCGATGCCGAGAGGGCGGGCGTTCCGGCCCTCCTGCTGGGCTATGCCGGTGGCGATGCGCTCTCGGTCAAGGGCCTGCTGTCGCTCAAGCTCAGCGACATCAAGGCCGCTCACGAAGCCTGGCTGCCGGCCTATATGAACGCCACGGATTAACGCCGGAAAATCAACGGAAAGATCACCTCATGCCGATGGCCGCCGAAGACATCGTCTCCCTGATCAAGCAGGGCATTCCCGACGCCGAGGTCCACATGCAGGACCTTGCCGGCGACGGAGACCATTGGGCGGCTACGGTCATTTCGGCCGCCTTCCGGGGCAAGACCAAGATCCAGCAGCACCAGATGGTCTATGGCGCGCTCGGCGAGCGCATGGGCGGCGTCCTGCACGCCCTGAAACTGACGACCATGGCGCCAAAGGGCTGAGCGCCCTATATTGAGTTCAAAGGAGACTTAACCCATGAGCGAACCCGAAGTGTTCGGTCGCATCCGCGACGAGATCGGCAAGAACGACGTGCTGCTGTTCATGAAGGGCACGCCGGTCTTCCCGCAGTGCGGCTTCTCGGCCGCCGTCGTCGAGTGCCTGAGCGAGCTGGGCGTGAAGTTCCACGGCATCAATATCCTGATCGACCCCGAGCTGCGCCAAGGCATCAAGGAATTCAGCCAGTGGCCGACCATCCCTCAGCTCTATGTGAAGGGCGAGTTCGTCGGCGGCTGCGACATCGTCCGCGAGATGTTCGAAAGCGGCGAGCTCGAGCAGCTCTTCAAGGACAAGGGCGTCGCCCTCGCCAGGGCCGCGTAAACGCCCGGCCTACGCGAACGCGTAGGCCGCCATCGACAAATTCCCCGAGGCGAAGCTCCGGTGCAGCGCCTTTCCGCGCGCGCCCTCGCCGGCCGCGCCGTAAGCCACGTGCAGCGGCAGGAAATGTTCGTCCGTCGGATGGGCTTCGCGCGCATACGGTGCCTCGGCACGGTAATTCGCCAGCGCCGCTTCGTCGCCCTGCTCCACCTTGTCGGCCACCCAGTCGTCGAACGCCTTGGCCCAGGTCTCGGGCGGCGTGTCGTGCTGGCCGCGCACCAGGCGGCGAAGATTGTGCGTCGCGCTGCCCGAGCCCATGACCAGGATGTCCTCGTCCTTCAGCGCCGAGAGCTTGCGGCCGAGCGCGATGTGGTGCGCCGGGTTCATGTAGGGCTGCACCGAGAGCTGGAAGATCGGAATGTCGGCCGCGGGCCAGCCCAGCATGGCCGGCACCCACGCGCCATGATCGAGGCCATACTCCGCCCGCGCCGCGCCGGTGAGCTCTGCCACACGAGCGGCAAGCTCCGGCGCGCCCGGCGCGTCGTAGTTCAGCCGGTAGAGCGCCTCGGGGAAGCCGTAGAAATCGTGGATGGTCTCGGGCTTGGCAGCCAGAGATACCGCCGGCCGCTCGGTGTTCCAGTGCGCGGAAACGGCGATGATCGCCTTGGGCTTCGGCACCAGCGAGCCCAGCGTGGCAAGAAATGCGCGCGCCGGCAGCTCCTCCTCGAGGAACAGCATCGGCGAGCCGTGCGAGACGAACAGAGTGGGCATCGACATTGCTTCAATCCTCGCACAACATCTGAAATTGCAAAATAGGGAGATGGATCATGGCCCGCTCACGCATCGTCGCTTCGCTGCTTGCCACCATATGGGCAGTGCTTGCGCTTCCCGCCATGGCGCAAACGACGTTGCGCGTCGTGCCCCACTCCGACCTCAAGGTGCTCGATCCGATCTGGACCACGGCCTACATCACCCGCAACCACGGCTACATGATCTACGACACGCTGTTCGCCAAGGACGCCAGCATGGAAGTCCGGCCGCAGATGGTCGACAAGTACGAGAGCTCGCCGGACAAGCTCACCTGGACCTTTACGTTGCGCGACGGCCTCGAATGGCACGACGGCAAGCCGGTGACGGCGGAGGATTGCGTCGCCTCGATCAAGCGCTGGGGCGCGCGCGATTCGATGGGCCAGCAGCTGATGGCCGACATTGCCGAGATGACGGCCCTCGACGACAAGACGTTCCGCATTTCCCTGAAGGAGCCGTTCGGCCAGCTGATCGAGGTGCTGGGCAAGCCGTCCTCGACCGTTCCTTTCATGATGCCCAAGCGGGTCGCCGAGACCGATCCCTACAAGCAGATTACCGATTACACCGGCTCCGGCCCGTTCATCTTCAAGAAAGAAGAATGGAAGCCCGGCGAAAAGATCGTCTACGTCAAGAACCCCAAGTACAAGCCGCGCTCCGAGCCCGCCTCGATGCTGGCCGGCGGCAAGATCGCCAAGGTCGATCGCGTCGAGTGGCTCGCCATTGCCGATCCGCAGACGGCGGTGAACGCCCTGCTCAACAACGAGATCGACATCATCGAGGCGCCGCCGCCCGATCTCTTCCCGCTGCTCAAGGCCGACAAGAACATCGAGGTCTACGGCTGGAACCAGCAGGGCAGCCAGATCATCATGCGCTTCAACGAGATCCATGCACCGTTCAACAACGTGCATGCCAGGCGTGCGGCGTTCTACACCATCGCCCAGGAAGACTTCTTGCGCGCGCAGGTCGGCGATCCGGCGATCTACCAGGTCTGCAATTCGCCACTGGTCTGCGGCTCGCGCTTCGCCAAGACCTACGGCGACCTGCTGATCAAGCCCGACATCGAGAAGGCAAAGGCCGAGCTCAAGGAGAGCGGCTACGACGGCGCACCCATCGCGCTGATGCACCAGACGGACCTGCAATCGTCCAACCAGTTGGCGCCGGTCGCCAAGCAACAGCTCGAGAAAGCAGGTTTCAAGGTCAACCTGCAGTCCACCGACTGGCAGACCGTGGTGACGCGCCGCGCCAAGAAGGTGCCGGTCTCGGAGGGCGGCTGGGACATCTTCTTCACTACCACCGTCACCGTCGACGCCGACAATCCGCCCGGCAACTCGTTCACCAGCGGCGCCTGCGAGAAAGCATGGTTCGGTTGGCCGTGCGACCCCGAACTCGAGAAGCTGCGCACTGCCTTCGTGCATGAGACCGATCCAGCGAAACAGAAGGCGCTCGCCATTGCCGTCTCCGACCGCGTGATGGATCAGGCTCATTACGCGGTCATCGGCCAGTACAAGGCGTTCGGCGCCTACCGCAAGGACCACGTCTCGGGCTGGCTGCCCGGTCCAGTGGCCGTGTGGTGGAACATCAGCAAGAAATGACGAAAGATCCCTGAACGGGGGATCTTCCGCACCAGCTACGCCGCACGAGCGAGCGGCTCCTCCTGCCAGCGCAGCGCCGCCTCGGCAACGCGCCGGCCGAGCGCCTCGGCGGTAGTGAATTCGCTCGCGCCGATTCCCTCGACGCCCTGATCGGCATTGGCTTGCGCCATCACGCCGATCGAGGCGCCGGTGCGGTTGAGGTCCGCCGGCGAGCCCTTCGAATGGTTGTTGCCCGGCGGCAGGCCGAGGCCGACCCACACCATGCCGTGCTGCGCCGCGAGCGTGAGCAGCTGATAGAGCGTGTTCTGCTTGTCGCCGCCCCATGACGCCGAGACAGTGAAGCCGGCGGCCAACTTGTTCTGCCAGGCGCGCTCCATCCAGCGCTTGGAGGTCCAATCCTTGAACTTCGCGAACTCGGCCGTGACGCCGCCCATATAGGTCGGGCTGCCGAAGACGATGGCGTCCGCAGCGTCGAGCTCGCCGGCGCGTGCCTCGGCATCGGTCACCGGAACGAGGGCGGCGGTCGCTCCGGCGACCGACTGGGCGCCCTTGGCGACGGCTTCGGCGATGGCTCGGGTATGGCCGAAGCCGGAATGATAAACGATGGCGATGTTCGGCATGCTTTTCTCCAGTCCTTTGAAATCATTACGATTTCTCAAGTTACTTTAAGTGACTGGCAATATTTGGGAGTGCGACTATATTTTTACGAGTAGGTACCGATTCGTAACCAAAGGAAAAAGATCATGGCCGCGACCGAGCACAGCCAAGGCGCCACCTGTCCCATGGACTTCATCCTGCGCATCCTGATGGGGCCGTGGACGACCTACATCGTCTACAACCTGCGCACCTACGGGCCGCAACGCTTCGGCGAGCTGAAACGGCGGGTCGGCAGGGTCTCGGCCAAGATGCTGACCGAGCGCCTGCGCACGCTGGAAAACGCGGGCGTAGTGAATCGCTCGTACGAGCCGACGATCCCGCCGAAGGTTACCTATTCGCTGACCAAGCGCGGCCACGAACTGGACAAGGTGCTCGACCAGATGGCCAAGATAGGCCTGCGCTGGGAAGCCGAGGACAAGGCTGCCCGCTCGCTCAAGGCAGCCGAGTGACGGCGAGCGGCGGTCACTTCTTCGATACGCCCCAGAACGAGGTGACCTGCGCCGGAATGGCGCGCGTCGAGACGTTGGCGCGCACGGCGGACACGGCATACCACTCGCCCAGCGGGACGTGCGTCACGATCTGCATGGCATAGCGCTGGACCTCCGCGGCGACCGCCTTCTTCTCGTCCTCCGTGGTGGCGCTCACGAACTTGTCGCGCAGCTTCTCCATTCCCTCGTCGCACGGCCAGCCGGAACGCGCTTTCTCGCAGGTCGCGGCGAGGTTGGGTGTCATCAGCGGATCGAGGATGTCGACCTGCGCCCAGCTCGTGCCGAACGCGCTCCAACCACCTGACGAGGTCGGGCCCTTGTTGCTGATCAGCCGCGATACCATGCTCTGCCAGTCCATCGGCTGGACCTCGACCTTGAAGCCCGCGCGCTCGAGCTGCTGCTTGGCGACGGGTGCGAGCTGCTTGATGACGCCGAGATCGGTCGGCTGCGGCATCACCACCACGGTGCCGTCGTAGCCCGCCTCCTTCAGCATCTCCCTCGCCTTGGCCGAATTGCCCTCGATCAGGCCGTCCATGCCGGCGGTCGTGGCGAGGGGCGTGTCGCAAGTGAACATCGCCTTGCAGACGCGGTAGAAGCGCTTGTCGCCGATGTTTGCCTGTAGAAATTCCTCCTGCGACAGCGCCATGGCGGCGGCTTGGCGGATCTTCACGTTGTTGAACGGCGGCTGCAGCCAGTTCATACGGAAGACGTACTGATTGGACGAGCGGCCCTTGATCAGGTGGATGTCCTTGTTCTTCTCCAGCACCGGCAGGTGGTCGTAGTCGACGCTCTCGATCATGTCGATCTCGCCCTTGAGCAGGGCGTTGAGCTGGGTCTCGGCATCGGGAATCCACACCCATTCGACGCGGTCGAGGTCGACCATCTTGCCGCCAGCCAAGCCCGAAGCCGGCTCGGAGCGCGGCTTGTATTTGGGGTTCTTGACGAACACCAGCTTCTCACCCGGCTTCCACTCCTCCTTCTTGAAGATGAACGGACCCGAGCCGATCGTGCTGTCGCTCTGGGTGAAGGCGCTGCTCTCAGCCATCTTCTTGGGCGTGATGAAGGGCGTGACGACCGACGGCTTGGCGAGCGCCTCGAGCATCGGCCCGAATTTCTGCTTCAGCACGATCTGGAAGGTCTTGGCATCGACCGCCTTGTACTCGACGGTAGCTTGCGCCAGCTTCTGGCCCATCGAATCGCGGGATGCCCAGCGCTTCAGCGAGGCGATGCAGTCCTCGGACGTGACCGGCGTGCCGTCGCTCCATTCGAGCCCGTCGCGCAGGGTGAAAGTCCACGTCAAGCCGTCGGGACTGGTCTCCCACTTGTCGACCATCTGCGGCTTGGGCTGCATGTTTTCGTCGTCCGAGAACAGCGTGTCGTAGATCATGTAGCCGAAGTTGCGCGTAATGTAGGCGCCGCTCCACACCGGATCGGTCGCTTTGACGTCGGAGTGCATGACCACGCGCAGCACGCTCTCGGCGAAGGCTGGGAATGCGCCGCACAGCGCGCCCAATCCGAGCGCGATCGCCAGAATGAAACGAGGCATGAGCTGTCCCCTCCACCGCTTGCCAAGGGGAAAGTCTAGGCCGTGCCCTACGGCAGAGCCAGCCGGTAGACGCGTGCCGCGGTGCCCGAGAACAAGGCGGTTTTTTCAGCAGGCGATGCCTGGGCGGCCAACCGCTTGAAGGCGTTCCACAGAACGCCGTAGCCCGAGGTGATCTTGTCGACCGGGAAATTGCTCTCGAACATGCAGCGCTCGGCGCCGAACAATTCGATGCAGGTCTCGACCCATGGTTTGAAGCCAGCCGCCAATTGTTCGGAGGTGGGCGGCGACGGTCGCTGGTAGAAGTCGAACCAGCCCATCGCCATGCCGAGCCCACCCACCTTCACGGTGATGTTCTGGCGCTTGGCGAGCTCCGCCATCGACTTCTTCCATGCCGAGCGCACCTCGTCATGGCGGCCGGCGTAGCTCGCGTAACCCAGCGGGCCGCCAACATGGTCGAGCACGATCGGCGTATCGGGAAAGGCATCGGCCAGCTCGGCGATTTCCAGGATTTGCGGATGATAGAGCCAGGCATCGAACGTCAGATTGCGCTTGGCCAGCTCCTTGAAGCCCTCGCGCCACGTCCTGTCGCGAGTGAGCTCCGGCGTCGGATCGGTGCGCGAGTTGCGGATGCCGGGATCGGCGTCCCAGCCGGTCTGATAGCGGATACCCTTGAAGCGGCCGTTGCCGGCGGCGATCTGGGCGTCGAACACCGCGCCCGCCTTGCTGCCGAGGCGCAGATCGACATGGCTCACGATGCCGGCGCAGGCGCGCAGGTTGCCGTAGATGCCCGAGGCGCTCATGGCGGCGACGCCGTTGGCGAATTCGGTCTCCCCAACGCAGCGCAATTCGGCCGGGCCCTCCTTGCGGTACATCGAGTGGCAGTCGACGAAGACGGTAGCCACGATGTTGTGGCCGGTCTGCGTGTCGGCTAGCAGGTCGTGGAACATGTAGTCGTTGCCGGCGCGCTGCCATAGATGATGGTGCGGATCGACGATCGGCAGGGCAGGCTCGAGCGCCGGCTCGGAATGCTTGGCGACCCACTTCGGATCGAGCGCGATGACGTTGCCGAGCGCGGGCGTCTCCTTGGCCATGGCGTTTCCCTTCTAGAGCTTCGGTCGTTCGTCGATAGTCGAGACGTGGGCCGCGACCACTTTCCAGCCGACGTCCGGGAAGCGCACCCAGGTCTGCATCTGACGACCCGTCCCCTCGCGGCCGCGCACCTTATAGACGACAGTCACGGTGGCGAAGTCACGGCCCAGGGTGACGATGTCCAGCCGATGACGCTTTTCCTTGGTGCCCGGGCCCGGCGGGCGTGCCACGCGATGGGCATGGATACGGTCGAAGCCGTAGCCATGCTCGTTGTGAGCGATGCGAATGGTGTGCGGGCTGTTCCAGAAAGTGTTGTCGAGGACCTCGACGTTCTTGTCGATCAGCGCCTGCTCGTAGGCTTCGAACAGCGCTCTCACTTCTTCGACGACTTCCGGAATATTCGGCTCGAGATCGGTCACTTCGCGGCCTCGAGGGCACGCGCCACGGCCACCAAGGTCGCGTCACTGCCCCGCGGGCCGATTATGGAGAGGCCGACCGGCAATCCGTCAACCGTCGCGGCGCCGGGAATATTGACCTGCGGATGTCCGGCCAATCCGCCGTGCGCACAGAGGCAGGTGATGCGATCGCGCAGCGGATCGAGTGTCGAGAGTTTTTGGCCGACGAGAGGCGCCGGGAACGGCGTGGTCGGCAGACAAAGGATCGTGCCTTCGGGCAGGAGATGCGCCAGACGGGCCCGGACCTCCTGGCGCATCAGGTTGGCCCACGCACGCTCGGTCGGCGGGATCATCGATGCCATCGTCAGCCGACGCGCCACCGAGAAGGCCATGCGCGGATTGCGCTCATCGAGCCAGCCCTTGAACGTGTCGTACGCCTCGGCCGGCTGCAGTGTGCTCTGTGCCCGCGCCCATACCGAAAGCCCCTGCGGCGCCATGATGTCCTCGCGGCCGTGGCCGATCAGGGCGGCGAGCTGCATCACGTTCGGATGAAGCGCCTGGGCGACATCGCGGTCGGCGAACCCGAACGCATCCGCGGCGATCACCAGCTTGGTCGGGAGCGCGTGCGGGATCTCCTCGCCCAGCATGACCGCCGACACTGTGGCGAAGGTCGCGGCATCGCGCGCAAACCAGCCCGTGGTGTCCGAGGTCGGCGCCTGGGGCATCATGCCGGTCGTGTCGATGCGACCGTGTGTCGGCCGGATGCCATGGAGCCCGCAGAAGCTCGACGGCACGCGAACCGATCCACCGGTGTCAGTGCCGAGCGCGGTATCGCAAAGGCCCGCCGCCACTGCCGCTGCCGAGCCGGACGACGAGCCGCCCGGCACCCGGCCCGGCGCGCGGATATTCTTCGGCGTGCCGTCGAAGGCATTCTCGCCCAGGATGCCGAGCGAGACCTCGTCGGTGATGGTCTTGCCGATCAGCGTGCAGCCGGCATCGAGCAGGGTCTGCACCGCCCAAGCGTGCTTCGTGGGAACCGGCCGGCCCGTCGGCCAGTCGTGATTGCCGCCGCCGGTCGGCACGCCAGCGACGTCGAACAGATCCTTGGCGGCGAAGGTCAGCCCCGACAGCGGGCCGCCCGCGCGGCCGTCGATGCGGACGCGCGGGCCGGGAACGAACGCCCCGATATCGTCGGCCATGGCTATTCGGCCGGCTGGCGCGAGCCGTTGCCGGCCGTCTGCTTGCGGCGGAAGAAGCGCAACTGGCCGAACTTCACGCCCAACAGCTTGTCGAACCAGATATAGACGACCGGCGTGATATAGAGCGTGAGAAGCTGCGATACCAGAAGTCCGCCGACTACGGTGACGCCGAGAGGCTGGCGCAGCTCGGCGCCGGCGCCGTGACCCAGCGCGATCGGCAGGGCGCCGAGAAGCGCACATGTCGTGGTCATCATGATGGGCCGGAAGCGCAGCAGCGCCGCCTCAACAATGGCCTGCTCGGCGGGGGCGCCCTGATTCCTGCGTTCGACGGCGAAGTCGACCATCATGATGGCATTCTTCTTGACGATGCCAATCAGCATGACCACGCCGATCATGGCGATCACGGAGAGATCCATGCCGAACAGCATGAGGATCAACAGCGCGCCGATGCCGGCCGACGGCAGGCCGGACAGGATGGTCAGCGGATGGATGAAATTCTCGTAGAGGATGCCAAGGATGATGTAGATCACCAGCACGGCGGCGAACAGCAGCAGGCCTTGGTTGGCAACCGCCTGCTGGAAGACCTGCGCGCTGCCCTCGAAGCTCGTGGTGATGTTGGCCGGCAGGCCGACCTCCTGAGCCACCTCCTGGATCGCTTTGACCGCCTCGCCGAGCGCCACGCCGGGCGCCAAGTTGAAGGAGATGATGACCGCCGGAAGCTGCGAGATGTGATTGACCGTCAGCGAGGTTGGCTTGTCGACCCGCTTGGCCACGGTATCGAGCGGCACGAGGCCGCCGGCCGGCGTGCGTACCATTATCTTGCGCAACACTTCGTTGGCGTCGAAGTATTTGGGATCGGCCTCGAGGATGACCTGGTAGGTATCGTCCTGCGCATAGATCGTCGAGACCTGGCGCGTGCCGAACGCCGAGTAGATCAGTAGGCGAATCTGATCGACCGAGAGGCCAAGGCGCGAGGCGATGTCGCGGTCTATCTCGATCGAGGTCTGGCGCGCCCTGACCTGCAGGTCGGAGTTGACGTCGACGATGGTGGGCAGCCGCCGCATGCGCTCTTCCATCTGCGGGGCGTAGTCGCGCAGCTCCGTCAACAGGCTGGAGCGCATGCCGAACTGGTATTGCGCGCGGCTCTGCGTCGTCGTGATATTGATCGACTGGACAGGCTGATAAAAGATGTTGATGCCGGGCACGGTGCCGGTGGAACGGCGCAGGCGCGCCATCACCACTTGGGCGCTGTCCTTGCGCTCGGGCTTGTTGCGCAACAGGATGAAGATGCGGCCCGAGTTGACCGTGTTGGCTGCGTTGCCGCCTCCCACCGTCGACAGGACGCCGGCTACGTCCGGGTCGCGCTTGAGGATCTCGGCCACGACCTGCTGGCGCTCGACCATGGCATCGAAAGAAGCGTCGTCGGGGCCGACAGTCGCGCCGACCAGCTGGCCGATATCCTCGGTCGGGAAGAAGCCCTTCGGAATGACCTGGAACAGGAACACGGTGACGACGAAGGTGGAGAGCGTGATCGCCAGCACCAGCCGCGGCAGTTTGACGACCCGCATCAACGACCAGCGGTAGAAATCGGTGACCCGCTCGAAGCTCCACTCGAAGGTGCGCAGCAGGAAATTGTGCTTCTCGTGATGATCGATCGGCTTCAGCAACCGCGAGCACAACATGGGCGTCAGGGTCAGCGAAACGATGCCAGAGATCAGGATGGCCATCGAGATGACCAGACCGAACTCGTTGAACATGCGGCCGACCACGCCGCCCATGAACAGAACCGGGATGAACACCGCCACGAGCGACAGCGTCATGGAAATGATGGTGAAGCCTACCTCGCGCGAGCCCTTGAAGGCCGCATCCATCGGCTTCTCGCCCGCTTCGATGTGGCGGACGATGTTCTCCAGCATGACGATGGCGTCATCGACCACGAAGCCCACGGCAAGCGTCAACGCCAGGAGCGAGATGTTGTCGATCGAATGGCCCCACAGATACATGCCGGCGAAGGTGCCGATCACGGAGATCGGCAGTGCTATAGCCGGGATCAGCGTCGCCCGCGCGCTGCGCAGGAAGAAGTAAATGGCGATGATGACCAGGATGCCGGCGAGGCAGAGAGTGAACTGCACGTCCTCGATGGCGTCGCGGATCGACACCGAGCGGTCCGCCAGCACGTCGATCTCCACGCCGCTTGGCAGCTCCGCGCGAATCGCCGGCAGCATGCCCTTGACGCGGTCGACCACCTCGACAGTGTTGGCGTCGGGCTGGCGGTAGAAGGCAAGGAGGATGGCGCGCGTGCCGTTGTACCAGCTCGCCACCTTGTCGTTCTCCACGCTGTCGATCGCCTGGGCAACGTCGGAAATGCGCACTGGCGCGCCGTTCTGGAACGACACAATTACCGGATTGTAGTCGGCCGCCTTGTTGATCGGGCCGGTGGCGTCGAGGATGGCGTTCTGCCGCGGATCGGGAATGGCGCCGAGCGGCTTGGTCGAGTTGGCGTTGATGATGGCCGTCTGCAGCTCGTTCAGCGTCAGGCCGCGCACCGCAAGCTGATCGAGATCGGCACGGACGCGCACGGCGTATTTCTGGGTGCCGAAGATCAGCACCTGCGCCATGCCGGGCAGGGTCGAAAGGCGCGGCAGGATCGAACGGTTGGCGAAGGCGTCGATGTCGCTCAACCGCACCTGCGACGAGCTTAGCGACATGAACATGATGGCATAATCGGCCGGGTTGACCTTGCGGAAGGAGGGCGGCGTCGGCAGCTCGGCCGGCAGGCGGCGCATCGCCGAGGAGATCGCCGACTGCACGTCGAGCGCCGCGCCGTCGATGTTCCGGTTGAGGTCGAACTGCAGGACGATCGAGGTGTTGCCGAGCGACGACTGTGAAGTCATCGTGGTGACGCCGGCGATGGTCGAGAACTGGCGCTCGAGGATCGACGCCACCGAGGCGGCCATCGTCTCCGGGCTGGCGCCCGGCAGCTGCGCCGTGACCTGGATGGTCGGGAAGTCGACGCGCGGGATCGCGGCGACCGGCAGCTGCTTGTAGCCGAAGATCCCGGCGATGATGAACGAGGCCATCACCAGGATGGTCATCACCGGACGACGGATGCAGAGCGCGGAAAGCATGCCCGGTGGCTCCTAGCCGCGCGACGGCGTGACGCCACCGGCGGCCGGTGGGGCCGGACGGATGGTGACCGGCGCACCATTGACGAGGCGAAGCTGGCCGTCGACCACCACGCGTTCGCCGGCGCTCACGCCGCTGGCCACCACCGATTCGCCGCCTTGCGTGCGCTTGATGGTGATTTCGCGCAATTCGGCCACGTTGCCGTTCTTGACCACGAACACATAGGGCCCCTTGGGCCCGAGCTGGACGGCGGCGGCCGGCACGGCGATGGCGCCGCTCTCGACGCCCAGGATCACCTCGGCCTTGACGAACTGGCCGGGCCACAGCCCCTCGTTGGCGTTGGCGATGCGCGCCCGCGCCGTCACCGTGCCGGTGTTGGGATCGACGTTGTTCTCGATGAAGGCCATCTCGCCCGACTGCCTTGTGCTGTCGTTGACGATGGCGTTCACCTGGACGCTGCCCTTGCCCATCGCTGCCCGAAGGTCGGGCAGGAAGACCTGGGGAATGGCGAAGCTGACGAAGATCGGGTCGATCTGGTTGATGGTCGCCAGCACCGCCGTCGCGGTGTTGTCGCCGACGCGCAGCGTGCTGCCCACCTTGTAGGGGATCGAGCCGATGCGACCCGACACCGGCGCACGGATCTCGGTGTAGCTGATCTGCGCCAGGATGTTCTGGCGCATCGCCTCGTCGGAATCGAGCTGGGCGGCCGCGGCGCGCTCGGTGGTTATGTTGGTGTCGCGCTGCACGACCGTGCCGGCGCCCTTGGCCACCAGATCGCCGGCGCGGATGGTGTCGCGCCTGGCCTGCTCGAGCTGCGCCTGGTCCTTGCGGATCTGCGCCTCGATCTGGGCGAGCTGCGCCTTGAGCGTGCGCGCGTCGAGCTCGAACAGCAGGTCGCCCTCCTTGACCTTGGCGCCCTCCTCGACGTTGACCTTCATGATCTGGCTGTCGATGCGGGTCTTGAGCTGGACCGAGGCGATCGACTGCACGGTGCCCACGGCCTCGACCAGGATCGGCATCGACTTCGGCGCGATCAACGCCACCACCACCGGCACCGGACCGGCCGGATTGGCACGGCCGCGGCGGCCCGGGGGCTGCGCGGCGCCAGCCGGACTGGCGGCCGCCTGCTGCGCGGCGCTGGCAGGCTCGCTCACGCCCAATTTTTCGGCGATGCTGCCCCGATATGCGTAGACCGCCCCCGCCGCCACCACGACGGCCGAGGCGACGAGCGCCCACCGCACCTTCCCCATTTTCGGCTCCCCGAGAACCCAGACCCCACGCAATTGTAGTCGTACCGGCCCCTGCCGGACAGCGGGAACAACCCGATCTACATCGATTTGACAGCAAAAAGCCCGCCACGGATGGGCGGGCTTTCGCAAGATGGCTGCTTTGGCTGCACCGTCAGCGGCTGTAGTACTCGACCACCAGCGACGGCTCCATCTGCACCGGATAGGGCACGTCGGCGAGCTTGGGGCCGCGTACGTAGGTGCCCTTCATCTCCTTGTGGTCGACCGAAACGTATTCCGGCACGTCGCGCTCGGCAGTCTGGGTGGCTTCGATCACGCGCGCCATTTCCTTGGCCTTGGCCGTGAGCTCGATCGTGTCGTTGTCCTTCACCAGGTACGAGGCGATGTTGACGCGGCGGCCGTTCACCTTGACGTGGCCGTGGCTCACCAGCTGGCGGCTGGCGAACACGGTGATGGCGAACTTCATGCGGTAGATGACCGCGTCGAGCCGCCGCTCAAGCAGTTCGACCAGGTTCTCGCCGGTGTCGCCGCGGCGACGCACCGCTTCGAGATAGTAACGGCGCAGCTGACGCTCGCTGACCGAGCCGTAGTAGCCCTTGAGGCGCTGCTTGGCCATCAACTGCAGGCGATAGTCGGTCGGCTTCTGGCGACCCTGGCCGTGCTGGCCGGGGCCGTATTCGCGCTTGTTGATCGGGGATTTCGGCCGACCCCACAGGTTGACCCTGAGGCGGCGGTCGATCTTGTACTTCGAATTCTCGCGCTTGCTCACGCGGACACTCCGTTGTTGCGCGTCATGCGACGCAATTGTCCGGATAGGCCTTGATCCGTCGTCAGACGGGGCGGGATGAGGGCCCGAAAGCCTTCAGCCACGTTCTCCGGAGGAAGCGCGGAACATACTGGCGAAAATGCCCCAGTCAAGCGTCCGTCCGTCGACTAATAGTCCCTTGAGATCAAGGGCTTAGACCTCGACCAGCACGACCTCGTGCGTGACCTTGGCGGACTTTTTGAACATGGCCGTCGCCGAGCAGTATTTTTCGTCCGACAGCGACACCGCGCGCTCGACCAGCGCCCTGTTCAGCTTCCGGCCACGCACGGTGTAGACCACCTTCACCTCGGTATAGACCATGGGGTGGTCCGGCGCGCGCTCGCCGACCAGCGAGACCTCCACGCCTTCGATGTCCTGGCGCTGCTTCTTCAGCATCGACACCACGTCGATCGCCGTGCAACCGCCCATGCCGATCAGCATCACCTCCATCGGCCGCGCGCCCAGATTGCGGCCGCCGACCTCGGCCGAGCCGTCCATGGTGAAGCTGTGGCCGCTGCCGGCCTCGGCAACGAACAGGGCGCCGTCGACCCAGGAAACCTTCGCGCTGTTGGCCATGCTTATTCCCCTCGTCTCATTCGTCGTGCTTGCTCTTGCTCAAGAACTTGATCACGCCGTGGAAGGAGCGCACTTCCTGCTCCGTCATGCCCGCCCGTTGCAGCAGCGCGCGCAGATTGTTCACCATCGCCGGCCGCATGTCCCTATGGCGCAGGAATCCCGACTGGTCGAGCGCGCGTTCGAGGTGATCGAACAGATTCTGCAGCTCGTCCTTGGTGGCGGGCCGTGCGGCATGATCGGCCATACGCTGGGCGGGGGTTGCGTCGGCCGCGGCCGCCCATTCGTAGCTCACCAGCAGCACGGCCTGCGCCACGTTCAACGACGAGAATTGCGGATTGAGCGGGATCGACAGAGCCGTGTCGGCATGGACCATGTCGTCGTTCTCGAGCCCGGTGCGTTCGGGGCCGAACAGGATGCCGATCTTCTCGCCCCGGCCCGCCCACGCGCGCATCTCGTGGGCGGCGCTGCGCGCGGTCAGGATGCGCTGGCTGAGTTCGCGGTTGCGCGCCGTCGTCGCCACGACATGCTCGAGATCGGCGACCGCGTCGGCCACGCTGTCGAACACCCTGGCCTCGTCCAGCACAACGTCGGCGCCCGACGCCGCGCGCTGCGCCTTGGGGTTGGGCCAGCCGTCCCGCGGCGCCACCAGGCGCAGGCCCGACAGGCCGCAATTCAGCATGGCGCGCGCGGCCATGCCGATATTCTCGCCCAATTGCGGGCGCACCAGCACGATCACCGGCTGGCTGGTCGTCTCGGTTGGCTTGCCTTTGGCGGCCCGTCCCATGGGCCGCTCTTATACCCTAGCGCCTCGACGGTCGCGCCAGGCCCGCCTGGCGGCGCATGAACATCAGCAGCGGGATCGCCACCACGGTGGCCATCGCCAGCACGCGGAAATCGTTGAGATAGGCGATGGTCGCGGCCTGGCGGTTGAGCTCCTCGCCCCACATGCCGATCAGCTTGTTGGGATCGTCGATCGGCACGGAGCCGAACGGGAAGCCGCCGGCGAGCGGCGTGAAATAGTCGATCAGCCGCGACCGGTCGACCGGGATGCCGTGCTCCATAGGCGTCGTGGCGAAGCGCCAGAACGGACTGAACGGCGTCAAGTGCTCGGCGATCTCCGAGCGGTTGACCTGGGTGTTGCGCGCCAGCAGCGCCACCAGCGCGGCCACGCCGATCGAGGCGCCGAGGTTGCGCATCAGGGCGTTGATGGCGGCGCCTTCGGTGCGGATGCGCGCCGGTATGGTGGCGAAGGCGAGCGTGGTGAGCGGCGGGAACACCAGGCCGAGCCCGACGCCCTGCAGGAAGCCGTTCCACACGACGCGGCCCTCGCTGACGTCGAGCGTGAACAGCGTCATGTCGTAGAGCGACAGGCCGCACAGGCTCAGCCCGATCGCGATCAGGTAGCGCGCGTCGACCCGGCCGATCATGCGCGAGACGCAGAACATCGAGATCATCGTGCCGATGCCGCGCGGGGCCATGACCACGCCGGTGGTGAACACCGGATAGCCCTTGAGCTGCTGCAGGAACGGCGGCAGCAGGGTCGCCGTCACGATCATCAGCAGGCCGGTCACCGCGGTGAACACGATGCCCAACATCAGGTTGCGGTCCTTGAAGAGATCGCGCGGCAGGAACGGATGGTCGTCCGACAGCATGTGCAGCACGAACATGGCGGCCGCCACCGCCGCGACTACGGCCTCGGTCACGATCTCCTTGGAGCCGAACCAGTCGACCTGCTCGCCGCGGTCGAGCATCAGCTGGAAACTGCCGATCGCGATCGACAGCAGCGTGAAGCCCAGCAGGTCGAACGGCCGCGGATTGTCGCTCGCCTTGTTCTTGATCAGGATCATCAGGCCGATGGTGCACAGGATGCCGACCGGCAGGTTGATGTAGAACACCCAGCGCCAGGAGTAGTCGTCGGTCAGCCAGCCGCCCAGCGTCGGTCCGCTGATCGGCCCCAGCATCGTGCCGACGCCCCACATCGCCATCGCCTTGCCCTGCTCCTCGCGGCTGTAGGCCTCCATCATCAGGGTCTGGCTGAGCGGCACAAGCGAGGCGCCGCAGATGCCCTGCAGGGTGCGGAACAGCACGAGCTGCGGCAGGGTTTGCGCCGCGCCGCACAGCATCGACGCTATCGTGAAGCCGATGACCGACGAGACCAGGATGCGGCGCACGCCGAAGCGCACGGCGCAGAAGCCGGCGAGCGGCGTCGAGATGGCGGCGGCGACGATATAGGAGGTGACGACCCAGGCGACCTGCTCCTGGGTCGCCGACAGCGAGCCCTGCATGTTGGGCAGCGCCACGTTGGTGATGGTGCCGTCAAGTGCCTGCATGATCGTGGCCATCATGACCACGACGGTGAGCCAGCGGCGGCGGCGCAGATGATCGGGATCCATCGGGATCCCGCCTTACAGGCCGACGGCCTTCAGCAGGTCACCGAAGCCGCGCCGGTGACCGGTATCGATCTCGATGGTGGTGCTCATGCCGACCCTGAGCGGCGGGTCGCCCTCGCGGCACTGCACCGAGGTGCGGATCGGGATGCGCTGCACCACCTTGACCCAGTTGCCGGTGGCGTTCTGCGGCGGCAGCACGGCGAACTCCGCGCCGGTGGACGAGGCGAGCGACTTCACCTTCCCCGTGCATTTCATGTCGGGATAGGTGTCGACGTAGATCTTGACCGGCTGGCCGACGCGCACGTTGGTGAGCTCGGTCTCCTTGAAGTTGGCCTCGATCCACAGATCGGTGTCGGCGACCACGGCGATCGAGGGCACGCCCATGACGGCGTAGCTGCCCGGCACCAGCACCTTGGAGACGATGCCGTCGATCGGCGCCTCGATCGTGGTGCGGCGCAGGTTGAGCAGCGCTTCCTGCCGCGCCGCCAGCATCTGCTTCACCTTGGGATGATCGTCGACCTTGATCTTCGGGTCGCCGGCCAGCGCCGCCTCGATGCGCTGCAGATCTTCCTCCAGGGAGGCGACGCGCTGGCGCGCCACGTTGAGGGCCATGCGCGACTCGTCGAGCTTGGCGATCGGCGCGAACTTGCGCTCGGCCAGGTCCTTCTGCCGCTCATAGTCGGCTTCACTGTAGACGAGCTGGCTTTGCGCCGCCTTGATGTCCTCGCGCTTGGTGCGCCACTGGGCGCGCAGGCCGCGGATTTCGGCGCGGGCGATCTCGATGTCGGACTCGATCTTGGCGAGCGCCAGCCGATAGGGTGTGTCGTCGAGCTGGTAGAGGAGCTGGCCGCGCGAGACGTGCTGGTTCTCGGTGACGGCGACATGGACGATCGGGCCGGACAACTCGGTGGCGAGGTAGACGCGATCGCCCTTCACATAGGCGTTGTCGGTCTCGACATAGCGGCCGCCGCTCATCCAGAAGAAGAGCGCCGCGGCCACCGCCAGGAACGGCAGCGACCACATGAGGGCGCGCACCGCCAGCCGGCCGCGCGGGCGCGGCAGCCGCAGCGGCGGGGCCACTTCTATGGCTGGTTGCGGGGTCTGAACCGGGATTTCGCCGTCCACACTATATATGTCCGCTGGACGGGCCCTATCGTCAACGGGAACAGCGGCATGGCTGATCCGCCGGTTGAGCCGGTATTATACGGCGTACCAGTGGTTTAGCCGGTTTTCCCAGACCTTGACCGCATAGCAACATGTCGTCCCGAGCGCGGCTGGGTCAGCCCGGCACCCGGGCGCCCTCCTTGAAGAGCTTGAAGGTGATCGCGTCGTAGAGGGCGTTGTACGAGGCGTCGACGATGTTGGGCGAGACGCCGATCGTCGACCAGCGCCTGCCCTTGCCGTCGGCGCTCTCGATCATGACCCGGGTGGTGGCCGCCGTGCCGCCCGCTGAATCCAGGATGCGCACCTTGAAATCGACCAGGCGCATGTCGGCCAGCTCGGGATAGACCGGGATCAGCGCCTTGCGCAGCGCCGCATCGAGCGCGTTCACCGGGCCGTTCCCCTCGCCCACCTCCATCGCCCGCTTGCCTGCTATTTCGAGCTTCACCGTCGCCTCGGAGAGGGCGATCAACTGGCCGCGCGCATTGACCCTGCGCTCGGCCAGCACGCGGAAGCTCTGCAGCGCGAAGTAGTCGGGCACGGTATGCAGCTCATGCCGCGCCAAGAGCTCGAACGAGGCGTCGGCACCGTCGTAGGCATAGCCCTCGGCCTCGCGCTCCTTGACGATCTCGAGCAGGCGCGACACGCCCGGGTCCTTGGGGTCGACCTCGAGGCCGATCTGGCGGAAGCGCGCCATGATGTTGGAGCGGCCGGCCTGGTCCGAGACCACGATGATGCGCTGGTTGCCGACCACCTCTGGATCGACATGCTCGTAGGTCCTGGGGTCCTTCTCGACCGCCGAGACATGCAGGCCGCCCTTGTGGGCGAAGGCGCGCGTGCCGACGTAAGCCGCGCTGCGGTTGGGCGTGACGTTCAGCCGGTCGTCGAGCAGCCGCGACAGATGCGTCAGCCGCGCCATCGCGCCCGGCTTCAGCCCGGTGTCGAAGCCCATCTTGAGAACAAGATTGGGAATGAGCGCGATCATGTTGGCGTTGCCGCAGCGCTCGCCCAGCCCGTTGATCGTACCCTGCACCTGGCGCACGCCGGCGCGCACGGCGGCCAGCGTGTTGGCGACGGCGTTCTCGGTGTCGTTGTGGGTGTGGATGCCGAGCTTGCTGCCGGGGAAGCTCTTCGTCACTTCGCCCACGATGCGCTCTATGTCGTGCGGTAGCGAGCCGCCATTGGTGTCGCACAGCACCAGCCAGCGCGCGCCAGCCCTGTCGGCCGCCTTCAGGCAGTCGAGCGCGTATTTCGGGTTGGCCTTGTAGCCGTCGAAGAAATGCTCGGCGTCGAACATCACTTCCTCGACCTTGGTGCCGGCATAGGCGATCGAATCCTCGATCATGCCGAGATATTCGCCGCGGTCGATTTCCAGCGCGACGTCGACATGGAAGTCCCACGTCTTGCCGACCATGCACACATGGCGCGCCTTGGTCTGCAGGATGGCCGAGAGGCCCGGATCGTTGGCGGCCGAGCGGCCGGCCCGGCGCGTCATGCCGAAGGCCACGAACCTGGCGTTCTGGAAGGACGGCGGATCGGCGAAGAAACGGTCGTCGGTCGGGTTCGCGCCCGGCCAGCCGCCTTCGATGTAGTCGATGCCGAGCAGGTCGAGCTCGCGCGCGATGGCGGCCTTGTCGGCGACGGAGAAATCGACGCCCTGCGTCTGCGCGCCGTCACGGAGGGTGGTGTCGAAGAGATAGACGCGGTCGGCCATGCGCCGGCAGGCTTAGCCTGCGTCCCGCCGATTGTCATCCCGAGCGCGGCGGGGGATCATCCTTCCAGCCGGATGCTCCCGCTCGACGAACACGATCGTTACGAACGCGCCTGGAAGGCGTGGCGTCACCGGCTGTGGGCGTTGAGCGCCGTGCTGCTGGGCCTGGCCTGGGCGCTCAGCGAGAGCAGCGACGACATCCTGCCTGCAACGCTCTGCCTTGCCGGTATTGCAGCGGCGCTGTTCTGGTTCTGCCGCTTTCCCTGCCCACGCTGCGGCGAACTGTTCGTGACTTGGCGCAGCATCGCGGGCCAGATGCGCGCCCGGCAGGTGCGGTGCCGGCACTGCGACCTCGCGGCCAGAGAGATCCCGCGCGAGCGGAGCTACTGACGCATGAGACCGATCGCGCTTGCCGCGTGCGCACTGACATTGGCACTGGCGACGGCGGCGGCGCCGGTCCACGCCGATGACGCGGCCGACGTCGCGACGCGCTGGGGCCTGCTGGGCGTGTGGAAAGCCGACTGCGCGCGCGGCCCGAGCCGCGCCGACGTGGCGGTCCGCTACATCGTGCGCGACGGACGGCTGTGGCAGGAGCGCGACGACGGCAACGCCATCGAGTCGAACGTGGTGTCCCATGCCGAGCGCACGGGCGACGGCATGCTCGAACTTACGGTCGTCGTGGCCCCGCCCGGCCAGGCGCAGACCTTCGTGCTGAAGCGCGAGAAGGACGGCCAGTTCCTGGTCTGGTCGAATCGCTCTATCGGCTCTGACCGCTACACGATCCGGGACGGCAAATTCACCGACGGCAACGGGGCGCGACCGCTGCTGACGCAATGCAGCCGCTATGGCGGCAACTGAGCGGGCGCGGCGACGGTGACGTCGCTCCGCAGCGCGGCGCGCAGGCGGTCGCGGTCGAGCTCGCCCTCCCAGCGCGAGACGACGATGGTGGCCACGCCGTTGCCGATGATGTTGGTGAGCGCCCTCACCTCGCTCATGAACTTGTCGACCGAGAACACGATCGCCATGCCGGGCACCATGGCGGGATCGATCACGGCAAGCGTCGCGGCGAGGGTGATGAAGCCCGCGCCGGTGACGCCGCTCGCGCCCTTCGAGGTCAGCATGGCGACCACGATGATGGCGAGCTGCTGTTCGAGGTTGAGGGGGATGCCCAGCGCCTCGGCGATGAACAGCGTGGCGAGCGTCATGTAGATGTTGGTGCCGTCGAGATTGAACGAATAGCCGGTCGGCACGACAAGCCCGACCACCGGGCGCGAGCAGCCGAGCGCCTCGAGCTTCTTCATGAGCTGCGGCAGGGCGCTCTCCGACGACGACGTGCCGAGCACGATCAGCAGCTCGTCCTTGATGTAGGCGACGTAGCGGAAGATGTTGAAGCCGACATAGCGGGCGATGAGGCCCAGCACGCCGAACACGAACAGGGCGGCGGTGGCGTAGAACAGCAGGATCAGGCCGACCAGGTTGCCCAGCACCTTGGGGCCGTACTCGCCCACCGTGTAGGCCATGGCGCCGAAGGCGCCGATCGGCGCTGCCTTCATGACGATGCCGATGACGCCGAAGATGGCGTGGCTCGCCTCGTCGATCAGGTCGCGCAGCCGCGCGGCGCGGCCGCCGAGCGCCATCAGCGAGAAGCCGAACAGCACCGAGAACAGCAGCACCTGCAGCACGTTGCCGGCGGCGAAGGCGCCGACCACGCTGTGCGGGATGATGTCGAGCACGAAGTCGACCGCCTTCTGCTGCTGCGCCTGCTGGGCGTAGTGCGCGACCGTCGAGGCATCGGGCTGGGCGAACCGGTGCGCCACCGGCACGAGATTGCCGACGAGGAGGCCGATCACCAGGGCGAAGGTCGAGACCACCTCGAAATAGACCAACGCCTTGACGCCGACGCGGCCCACCTTGCTGGCGCTCTGGATGTGGGCGATGCCCGAAACCACCGTGCAGAAGATGATCGGCGCGATCACCATCTGGATCAGGCGGATGAAGCCGTCGCCCAACGCCTTGATCCAGTCGTTGGAAGCGAGGTGCGGGAAGCGCCAGCCGACCAGCACGCCGAGCGCGATCGCGGCCAGCACCTGGACATAAAGCACCTTGTAGAGCGGCCTGCGCTCCATGAACGTCGTCTCCCCCGCCAACTATGGCATTATGCCCGAAAGACACGCCGCAGAGGAACGCAAGATGACCAGCGCCACCACGATCACCGAACTTCGCTCGACGCTCTTGCAGGTGCCGTGGCACGGCAAGCCGCCCGAGGCGGGCCTCTCGATCGAGAGCAAGCGCGACATCTACCTGCTCGAGATCGAGACGCAAGGGGGGCTCACCGGCATGAGCTACCTGATGCCGCTCCGGGGCGGCCTGCATTCGATCGACGCGGCGATGGAAGAGCTGGTGGCGCCCAAGATCATCGGCCGCGATGCGAGCGAGATCGAGGCGATCTGGCAGCTCCTCTACAAGACCAATTTCTGGCTGGGCCGCATGGGCGTCACCGTGTTCGCCCAGAGCGCGGTCGACATGGCGCTGTGGGACATATTGGGCAAGCGGGCCGGCCTGCCGCTGTTCCGGCTGTGGGGCGCGGCCCGCAACGAGATCCCGGCCTACGGCTCGGGCGTGTTCCGCGGGCTCGGCCGCGAGGGCATGATCGCCCGCGCCAAGGAGTTCACCGCGCGCGGCCTGAAGGCCATCAAGATGCAGGTGGCGCATATCCGGCCGTGGCGCGAGGACGTCGAGAACGTCAAGGCCATGCGCGAGGTGCTGGGCGGCGGCGTCGAGATCATGATCGACGTCAACATGGGCTGGGACGCCGACACCGCGATCCAGGCCGGCCACCGCATCGACGAGTTCGATCCCTACTGGCTGGAGGAGCCGGTCGTGGCCGAGGATTTCGCGGGCTACAGGCGGATCGCCGCCGCGCTCAAGACGCGCATCGTGGGCGGCGAATCACATTTCGGCAGAAACGATCTCCGGCCCTTCTTCGAAGCCCCTCATCCCGTGCCGATCCTGCAGCCCGACCCGATGCGCGGCGGCTACACCGAACTGCGCAAGATCGCGGCGGCGGCCGAGCCGTGGGGCATCCGCATCGCGCCACATCTCTTCCACGAGCACATGGTGCATCTTCTCTGCTCGATCCCCAACGCGAGCTGGGCCGAATACATGACGTGGAACGACGACCTCTGGATGGAGCCCGTGCTACCCGACAAGAACGGCAACATGCAGCCGCCCGAACGGCCGGGCCACGGGCTCGTCTTCCGGCCGGAGGTGCTGAAACACAAGGTAGGCGGGAGAAGGATGAGGGGGTGAAGTCGCCCTGGTGAAAGATTCTTCCTGATCCACAACACCCCGGCTGTCGCCTATACTGCAACTATCGGGAGCAACCGTGGCGATTGTTCAACGCTTGATGGGCTCAGCCGCGATCCTTTGGATTGTCGTGGCCGCAACAAACGCACAGGCCCAGCAAGCGTCGGCACCGTCATGGGTGCCCGGCACCATTTGCAAATACGAAAACACCCAGACCTATTCGTCGGGCCGATCGGTCAATGTCCGGATCATTTATAGCCAGACGGTGCTGTCGGTGCAGGACGACCTGGTCACGCTCGAGTCGGGCCCGGGCCACGTCAAGCGCGTCGTCAATCGCGACGGCAACTCGGTCTCCTACGACCGGACCACTTACGCACCTTTCTACCCGACCTTTGCCTTTCCCATCAGCGTCGGCAAGGCATGGGGCGGCGAGGTCACAGAAACCTATGCCACCGGCCAGACGATCCATGCCGTCACGGCAAGGGTCGCCGGATTCGAGAAGGTCACCGTTCCGGCGGGAACGTTCGATACTTTCCGCATCGAGATAGCCGCCAAGTACGACATGAGACTGGCGAATGGCCGCGGCGGCCAGAACACGACTTCGGAGACTCTGTGGTATTCGCCCAAGGTAAGCCGGCCAGTCGCGAATCAGTCTCTCATCAACGATTGGGTGGGCCGGCCCCGCGACAAATATGAAAACGTCCTGTTGTCCTGCAATGGACGCTAGACGGACGGAAGACTGCTGGCCGCGGACGTTGCGCTCGCCTAACCCGCCGATTTTTATCACGGCCTTCAAGGCGCGCTTTCGGATCTACTTCGCGGGACCGGCGACGGCGGCCTGGCTCAGCGCGTCTACCGCAGCCTGGCCTATCTCGATGAGCTCCCTCAGCGCGGGCTGGAAATCCAGCGATTTCCGAGTAGGCCGACGAGCCTGGCGATCCGCCGCCGTTGAAAAAAACCGCACATCCCTGCGAAGGTGCAGGACAATGAGGGGAGAATACTAGCCGATGACCACGATTCCGGATGTCTACATGGACCTGCTGACCGAGAAGCGGGCCTTCGCCCACTTGGCGACGGTGATGCCCGATGGCTCGCCGCAGAACACGCCGGTGTGGTTCGATTTCGTCGATGGCAAGGTGCGCATCAACTCGGCGGTGGGCAGGGTCAAGACGCGCAACATGAAGCTCGGCGCCAAGGTCGCCTTGTCGATCATGGATCCGGACGATCCCGACCGCTATGTCCAACTGCGCGGCACCGTCAGCCACATCAGGCAGGACGATGTCGCCGCCCGGCACATCGACCAGCTGGCCTACAAATACATGGGCCTCGACAAGAACCCCTATGCCAACCCGGCCGACGTGCGCGTGATGTTCGAGATCACGCCGTTCTCCGTCCAGGGCATGAGCTGACGGTCTGCGACGGGCATTACGTCGTATAGAACTCGGGCGCCGATCGCGGATTTGCTCGATGCTGCAGCGATTCGTGTGGCGTTCTACACGACAGAATCGTGTTCCTTCCAACACCGGGGTTATGGTGGCGCGTGTCGAACCAGTTCCGGAGCCCACCATGCCCTCGATTTGAATTCCCGCAATTGTCGCTGGTGCGCTATCCCCTGAAAAGGCTTACGCGCCGGAAACTGCGGTAACTCTGGTAATTCCGGTAATTGCGGTAATTCCGACGGTGCGCCAGACGAAGCGGTGATCGCCCAGAATGGGCACCGTAATATTGCAGTGACAATCCCCACCGCCCGGTTGTGAGGACGTGCGCGGCCGCCACGGATAGGATACTGGCTGGCCGACCGACCGCATGATGCCCGAAAGCCGTCCCGACTATTACGCCCTGCTGGGGGTCGACCGCGATGCCGACGGCGAGGCCATCCGCGCGGCCTACCGCACGCTTGCCAAGCAGCACCATCCCGACACCGCCGACCGCGGCGGCACGGCCGAGGCGACCGAGCAGTTCATCCGCATCCAGCAGGCCTACGACGTGCTGGGCGATCCGGCGAGCCGCGCCCAGTACGACCGCGAGCTGCGCGAGGCCGAGCTCGCCGCGATGATCCTGCGCCACCGCGCGCTGGTGGTGCAGCCGCCGGCCGCGCCGCCGCGCCGGCCGACGATCACCGGCGGGCGGCTGTTCCTCGGCGCGGCCGCGCTGCTGGTGGTGGGCGCGGTGCTCTATATCTGGCAGCAGCAGGTCGAGCGCCGCCGCGAGCTCGAGAGCCAGATCACGGTGGTCCGGGTCGACCCGCCGCGTGCCGGCGGCCCGCTTGGCGGCACGACGGCCGAGAGCAAGCGCGACCTGCCGCCCGACCTCAGCGTGCTTGCCAAGGAGATGGAGCGGCTGTCGCGGCTCCAGGTGGCGCGGGTCGAGGAAGCCAAGAAGCGGGTGCGCGAGGAGGTCGCCAAGGCCGAGCGCAAGATCGCCGAATCGTCGGCCCAGGCCGCCGCGCCGGCGGCGCCGTCGCCCACCGTCAAGTGCGCCGGCGGCGGCCGCGCCTTCTCGATCGTGCGCGAGAACGACACGACCAGCGTCTCCTACAATGGCGGCCCGCCGGTCCATCCCAAGATCGCCGATCTGGGGACCGGGCTGGTGGTGCTGTCGGGCGTCGAGCCGACCAACATGATCGCCATCGGCTTCATGAAGGGCGACAAGGACCGCACCGTCGTCCTGCTCACCGACGCCAACGGCAACGTCTACCGCACGGTCGGCGTCGACTGCACCGCCGCCGCGTTCTGAACGCGCCCGTCCGTGCTATGTGACTTTCCGCCATGCCGAACCATTCCATTGCCATCGTGATCGCCGGCGGCCTGATCGCCGCCGCTCTGCTCGCCTTCCTCATGGTCGACCGCTACCAGATCGTGAACGCCGGCACGGTCGACGGCCGGCCCGCGCTGTTCCGCCTCGACGAACGCAACGGCAGCGTCACCGTCTGCCTGTTGATGACCGACCGCCATCCGCGGACGACCGACCTGGTCGACCAGTATTTCGTGCAGTGCCGCGAGTGACTTGATCGCTGCCCCCGGCGGCGACTGCAACAATCCGAAGTCGCGCTGGACGAGCCCGGGCCGAGTGCCTAACTCTTGTGCTCGATAAACGCGAGAATCCCTGATGACCGACTATTTGCAGTATGCCCGGCCCGTGCTCGTCGCCACCGCCCTGCTCGTTGCAGGCTCGGCGCTGGCGCAGCAGCCCGCGCCGAGCGTCGGCCCGCTGGTCGGCGCGCGCCCGTTCCAGGGAGCAAGCCCGCTGCGCGGCGCCGGTCCGCTGCTGGGTGCAGGCCCGCTGCTCGGCGCGGGTCCCTTGCTCGGGACGGGTCCGCTGCAGGGCGCGGGGCCGCTGATCGGCGCCGGCCCGCTGCAGGGTGCACCGCCGCTGGTCGCCGCCACAGCCGCCTCGTTCGCGCTGCCCGTCGTCGCGCTGTTCAGCGATCCCTCGCTCGTGCCGCCGGCCGCGCCGGTGGTGCTGGCCGCGCTCGCGCCCGCGACGCTGCTGGCCTCGCCGCTGACACAGACCGTGCCGATCGTCACGCCCCCAATCGTCACGACCGTCACGACGACGCCTGCACCGCAGCCGACGCCGCAGCCGCCGTCGCAGCCACCTGTGGTCAGCAATCCGCCGCAGACGCCGCCCACCTACACGCCGCCCGCGCCGGTTCCGACGCCCGCGCCCACCCCGCCCACGGTGTTCAACTATCCGCCGCAGCAGAAGCTCAGCGGCAACTGAACGAGAGCGAAAGGGGGCCTTACAGGCCCCCTTCTTCGTTCAGGCTGTCGAGCCAGGCGGCCGCTTCGGCGGCCGTCTTGAATACTCTGACCGGACGCTCCGCGCCGGCAGCGAGGTTGATGTAGCGCTCGACGATCAGGCGCGCCTCGGGCGTCGCCACCACGAAGGCGAGCGGGCCGCCCTTGAGGGTCGAGATGTAGGCCTGCATGCGCGCGCCCAGCATCATGACGTCGTGGTCGCTGGCGACCGGCGAGATCTCGCTTGCGTCGAACAGCTTGGCGTAGCCCATCGCGCCCTTGGTCACGAGGTCGTCGAGATAGGCCTCGACGTCGGGCAGCCCCACCGCGCCCTCGGTCTTGATCAGCACGCGCTTCTCGGCGTGCGAGATGGTCCATTTGATCGGCATGGTCTCCCCGTCCGTCTCAGCGTGCCGAGCCCGGCCGCTTCGGCTCGCGCAAGCCCCCGGGCGCATTGCCCACCGTGCTGCAGATCGATTTCAGCGCCTGCCACTCGGCCTCGCTGAAGGGCGGCTTGCCGGTCGCCGGACGCCTAGTGGCGGCGATACGCTCGGCCGTCGGCGGGTGGCTCGACCAGATGCCGGCAGCGGCGGCGAGGTCGGTCGGATGCTTCTCCATCAGGTCGGAAAAGAAGGTCGAAATGCCGTCGGCGCGCAAGCCGAGCTTTTCCAGGAGCTCGACGCCGGTGGCGTCGGCCTCGCGCTCGAAGCCGCGGCCGTTCTTCAGCGCCAGCAGCAGGCCGCCGCCAGAGGCGAGCGCGTTGACGTCGGAATAGCCGCCGGTCATCTGGCGCAGCAGGAAGTCAGTGCCGTACTCGCGCACCAGGCCCTTGATCGGATGCTGGTGCACGACATGGCCCATCTCGTGCGCCAGCACGCCCGCGACCTGGCTGCCGTCGCGCGCCTGATCGATGAGGTCGGAATAGAAGATCATGATGTCGCCGGGCAGGGTGAAGGCGTTCACCGGCCCGCCCTGCACGACCTGCACGCTGACGCGGTAGTCGTGACCGGCGGCCTTGGCGAGACGATTGGCGAGCCCGTTGATGGCGGCGAGCCCCGCCGGATTGGTGCACAGCCGATGGCCCGCGATCAGCTCCTGGCGCACTTCCTGGCCGAGCTTGGCCTGCAGGCGATGCGGCACGAGCGGGGCTGCGTATTCGCTGCCGTAGTCGATGGCGGTCCAGGCGACCGCCAGCAGCGCGGCGAGCGTGACGCCGAACTGGGCGATGCGCCGTCCCGCCGCCGGCCTCGCTGCGGCCAGCGCGGCAAGCTGCGGTGCCGCCGCGGCGATCTGCTGGCGCAGCGCCGGGTCGTTCACCACCAACCGCGCTTCCCGGCCCTGCAGCGCCAGCGCCGGCACCGCTTCGTGCTCGCTGTCGCCCAGCACGGCGATGTCGTTGATCGGCCAGCGCGCGACGATGCTGAAATCGCCCGGCCGATAGATCAGCAGCTCGCCGATGCCGGGCTTGGCGCCGACCTCGGTCACGTGAGCGGTGACGCCGTCATAGTAGCGGGCGGGCGAAGCCATCGTCAGACGGCTCCCACATCGAACATGTCGAGCAGGCCCTCGCCGAAGCCCGGGCCCTTGTCGGCCGGCTGCTTGATCGAGGCGCCGTCCGGACTGCCGTAGATCCACAGTTCGCGCGCGATCAGGCGCAGGGTGCGGTGCGTCACCCACGGCCAGCCGAGCCCCAGGCTCAGCAGCAGGATCAGGTAGTTCAGCACCATGAAGCCCCACATCTGCCTTGTGGTGATGCCGGTGGCGAACAGCACCGTGCCGGCGCGGGTGTGGCTCACCAGGTAGCGCAGCAGGTAGGCCTGCCACCAGCAGCGCACCGGCAAGATCAAGAGGCCGAACACGACGTAGACGGCGAACAGCATCGCCAGGATCAGCAGGTAGGCGAGCGGCCCGGGATGGGTGAAGATCGTGGCGAGATCCTTGGCCTGGCCGCTCAACTTTGTGACGCCGACGCCGATCACCAGCGCCGCCACGCCGAACGTCACGATCCACATCGCGATGTTGAGGAAGTAGTAGCCGATGTAGCGGCCGTAGATGTCGCCCGCGCGGCCGGCGAATTCGAAGCCCTGCGTGCCGACCCGCGCGTTGGCGATGCGCGGTCTGGCGAGCGCCATCGACACCACCGGCAGCAGGAGCTGGCCGGTCATGCCGTTGGCGAAGGTGAGCGCCGTTGCCAGACCGCCGAACGCCCAGGCCGATCCCGCCATGCCGCAACGGATGCCGCGCCAGCGCGTGCGCGAGAGCTTGTAGCGCAGGCCGGCATAGTGGCCGACGAAGGCGAGCGGGAAGCCGATCAGCGCGATGCCGAGCGGCAGGAAATTCAACAGCCCGATGCCGGGCGGCATCCTGTCGGCAAGCCAGTAGGCCCAGGCCGCCCAGACGATGCCCGACAGCGCGAGCAGGATCGCCAGCACCACCATGAAGCCGATGAACAACTCAAGGCCGCGGCCGCGATATTCGAGGCGGTCGTCGAGGATCGACAGATGGTTCCAGAGGTAGCGCCGCAGCCGCGTGCGGCCCCAGAAGCGCGACCACCCCAAGGTCACGACCATCAACACGAGATGGCGGAGATAGATGGCATAGAGCTCGGCGAGGGTGCCGTCATAGACCGGCCGGACCGGTTGCGGCGGTGGCGCCGGAACCGATCCTTCCTCCTCACGTTGCACTGCGGGAGGAATCATGCTGCAATGCAATATGAGCCCATAGAAGGCAGTATATGACTGCGCCGAAGAACGAGAAATCTGCAAAAGACCGGCCGTGGCTGATCCGCACCTATTCGGGTCATTCGACGGCGGCCAAGTCGAACGAGCTCTACCGAAAGAATTTGGCGCGCGGTCAGACCGGCTTGAGCGTAGCCTTCGATCTGCCGACGCAGACCGGCTACGACAGCGACCATCCGCTGGCCAAGGGCGAGGTCGGCAAGGTCGGCGTGCCGATCAATCATTTGGGCGACATGCGCACCCTGTTCGACGGCATCCCGCTCGAGCGCATGAACACCTCGATGACGATCAACGCGCCGGCCGCGTGGCTGCTCTCTCTTTATATCGCCACCGCCGAGGCGCAGGGCGCGGACCGCAAGGCGCTGCAGGGCACGACGCAGAACGACATCATCAAGGAATATCTCAGCCGCGGCACTTACATCTTCCCGCCGGAGCCGTCGCTCCGCCTGACTGCGGACACGATCGGCTTCACCTACCGCGAGGTTCCCAGGTGGAACCCGATGAACGTCTGCAGCTACCACCTGCAGGAGGCGGGCGCGACGCCGATGCAGGAGCTCGCCTTCTCGCTCGCCAACGCGATCGCCGTCCTCGATGCCGTGCGGGCGCGCGGCCAGGTGCCGCCGGAAGATTTCCCGCAGGTGGTCGGCCGTATCTCGTTCTTCGTCAATGCCGGCATCCGCTTCGTCACCGAGATCTGCAAGATGCGCGCCTTCTCGGAGCTGTGGGACGACATCACCCGCACACGCTATGGCGTGGCCGATGCCAAGCAGCGGCTGTTCCGGTACGGCGTGCAGGTGAACTCGCTCGGCCTCACCGAGCAGCAGCCGGAGAACAACGTCTACCGCATCCTGCTCGAGATGCTGGCCGTGGTGATGAGCAAGAACGCCCGCGCCCGCTCCGTGCAGCTCCCCGCCTGGAACGAGGCGCTCGGCCTGCCCCGCCCGTGGGACCAGCAATGGTCGCTGAGACTCCAGCAGATCGTGGCCTACGAGACCGACCTGCTGGAATACGGCGACATCTTCGATGGCTCGACCGAGATCGCGGCCAAGGTCGCGAGCCTGAAGGAAGAGGCGCTGGCCGAGATGCAGCGCATCGCCGACATGGGCGGCGCGGTGGCCGCCATCGACTCGGCCTACATGAAGCAGCGGCTGGTCGAGTCGAACATCAAGCGGCTGGCCGCCATCGAGGCGGGCGAGCAGACCGTGGTCGGCGTCAACGCCTTCACCGAGGGCGAGCCGTCACCGCTCTCGACCGGCGAAGGCGCGATCCTGACCGTCGATGCCTCGGTCGAGCGCGAGCAGATCGAGCGGCTCAAGGCGTGGCGCGCCGGGCGCGATGCCGCCGCCGTCAAACGGGCGCTCGACGAGCTCGCATCGGCCGCCAAGGAAGACCGCAACGTCATGCCGGCCTCCATCGCCTGTGCGCAGGCCGGCGTCACGACAGGCGAATGGACCGAAACCCTGCGTTCGGTGTTCGGCGAGTACCGCGCGCCGACCGGCGTCGCGCGCGCCGTGGGCGTGAGCGACGGCCGCCTCGAAGCGGCGCGCCGCGAGGTCGAGGCCGTGTCGCGCCGCCTCGGCCGGCGCATCAAGATGCTGGTCGGCAAGCCCGGCCTCGACGGCCATTCCAACGGCGCCGAGCAGATCGCCGTGCGCGCGCGCGACTGCGGCATGGAGGTCGTCTACGAGGGCATTCGGCTGACGCCCGAGCGCATCGTCAATGCCGCCCTCGAGGAGAGCGTGCACGTGGTCGGGCTCTCGATCCTGTCGGGCGGACACGTCTCGCTGGTGCAGGACGTGATGGCGGGGCTCAGTGCCGCCGGCATCGGCGACGTGCCGGTCGTGGTCGGCGGCATCATTCCGCCGGCCGATGCCGAACTCCTGCTCAAGGCGGGCGTGGCGCGCGTCTACACGCCCAAGGACTTCGACCTCACCCAAATCATGCGCGATATCACGAGCGTGGTGGATGCCGCATCGTCGCCGTCGCGTGCAGCATAGGCTCGACCACGGCGTGACTGAACAGCCAGCACTCGGCATGGACGAGGTCGCGGTCGCGCTTCAGCACGCGTGACAGCGCGATCACGTCGGCGCCGGCGTGCGGCGCGCGCAGCATGGTGACGTTGAGGTTCGCGAGGCCCGCCTCGACGCCGGCCGCGGCGCGCAGCGCGATGTCGACCAGCGCAAGCAGCGTCGCTGTTGATGAATCAACCGGCGTGAAGCGTACGCGCACGTCCTGATCGCCGCATTCCTCGACGAACAGCGCGTGACGGCCGCCCTCCGGCGTCGTCTTCTCGAGCAGCGCCTGCAACTCTTCTTCGGTCATCCGCCGCACTCTATGCTATGTCGCAGGCAGATGTCCTTCCTCGACCACATCAGGCGCTGCAACAACGCCGATCTCCGCCAGTTCGATCCGTGGTTCATCGGGAAGCAGCGCGCGGGCTTCATCCATCGCGAGAAGTTCGCGCCCAGGCTGCCCACCTCTCTCTTCACCTGGCGCGACGGCGCTTGGCATCTCGATCCCGCGCTCGACACGCCCGACAAGCGCACCGCGGCCATGCGCGACTTCTTGCTGACGCTGCGCGCGGAGGGCCATTTCGGCAATACGTGGCGCAACGAAGACTATCCGGTCTCGTGGCAATTCACCGATCGGCCGCTGATGGCGATGGAACGCGCCGCCGTGCCGTGGTTCGGCGCGCGCGCCTATGGACCGCATCTGACCGGATACGTGCGCAGGCACGACGGCCTGCACATCTGGGTGCCGCGCCGCTCGAGGAAGAAACCGACCTTTCCCGGCATGCTCGACAACACCGTGGCCGGCGGCCAGCCGATCGGCCTCGGCCTGCTCGAGAATCTGGTGAAGGAATGCCACGAGGAAGCAGGCATTCCGCCCGAGTTGGCCCGTCAGGCGAAAGCGATCGGCTACATCGCCTACTGGCAGCAGACCGGCGCGCAACTCAAGCCCGACCTGATGACGTGCTTCGAGCTCGAGCTGCCCGAGAGCTTCACGCCGCATGCCAACGACGGCGAGGTCGAGGCGTTCGAGCTGTGGCCGGTGCGGCGCGTGTTCGAGACGGTGCGCGACACGTTCGACTTCAAGTACAATTGCAATCTCGCACTGATCGATTTCTTCGTGCGACACGGCATGCTGGCCGCGGACGACCCACACTTTTTTGCCACGATTGAAGGGCTGCGGCAGGCGCAACCGCCCGGCTGAACAGCGCGTTGAGACGCCGGAGGAGGTAGTCCTCATGCGTCTCGCCGCCGTCACGACCCTGTCGATCCTGTTCCTAGCCGCGCGCGCTTTCGCCCAGGACGGCTCGGAACAGATGCATGCCGACCACATGAAGATGAATCCGAGCGGCGGCTACTACAATCACGGCCATGCCGAGAACCACGACTGGTACCGCAAGCTGATGCAGCCGGGCACCACCTACTCGTGCTGCAACGGCGACACGAACAGCGGCGACTGCCGGCCGACACGCGCCTATCAGGGCGAGGACGGGTTCTGGCACGCCCAGGTGGACGGGCGCTGGGTGACGGTGCCGCAACGCGCCGTGCTCGATCAGCTGGCGCCCGACGGCAACAGCCACATCTGCGCGAGCCGCGGCGGCTACATCTTCTGCTTCATCGGCGGCTCGCCAAAAAGTTAGCACCTCACACGCGCTGCACACCGTCATCCACACCCTATCGGGTGTAGGATGCGTGACACGGATTCCAGCCTGACACTTGGCGGTGAGGCGGTGCTCCATGTCACTTTGCAAAGGCGCGATCGTCCTGCTCCTCGCCGTGACCGGCATGGCAGCCATGGCTCGCGCGCAGAGCGGCCATCGTGGCGACGGTCATGCCGAGAACCACGACTGGTATCAGGACCTCAAGCAGCCCGAGACCGGCTACTCATGCTGCAACGGCGACGCGACCAGCGGCGATTGCCGGCCCACGCGAGCCTATCTCACCGAGGACGGCACGTGGCGCGCCCTGCTCGACGGCAAGTGGGTGAACGTGCCGCCGCGCGTGGTGCTGCAGCAGATGGCGCCCGACGGCCGCAGCCATGTCTGCGCCAACCGGACCGGCACGATCTTCTGTTTCCTGGCGGGAAGCCCGAAGTCGTAACTATTCCGCCGCGATGGGCGCGCCGGTCGGCACCAGGTGCTTGCCGTCGAAGGTCAGCATCTGCAGCTTCTTGAAGAGATTGTAGTTGGCGTGCGTCGTGCCGACGGTGATGCCGGGCCGCAGCATCGGCACCTTGAGGTCGTGCAGGTTGGCCGCCTTGTCCATCACGCACTGGCGGCTCAGCGTGCGGCCGCAGCGCTTCAGCACCTCGACCATCAGCGCGCCCTCGAAATACGCCGTGACGTTCAGGCCGTCGAACTTGTCGCCCGTCGGATAATACTTGTTCATCCAGGCGATGTAGGCCTGCACGCCGGGATCGGCCTGCATGTCGGGATCGGACGGATCGATCGCCACCGCCGACGACACCGCGCCGGTCGAGGCATCGAGGCCGGCCGGCACGTAGGTGCGGTTGATCGAGGCCGCCGGGAAGGCGATCAGCGGCAGCGGCTTCCAGCCGAGGTCCTGCGCCTTGCGCAGCGCCTGCACGGTCTGTTTCTGGGTCGCCACGATCACCAGGACGTCGGCACCGCTGCCGCGCAGCGCGATGACCTGCGATTCGACCGTCGGATCGGTGACCTCGAAGCTCTGCTCGCCCACCATCATCGCCTTGGCGCGCGCGCCTAGCCCTTCCCTGAGGCCGGCCACGTATTCCTTACCGAAATCGTCGTTCTGATAGAGGATCGCCACCTTGCCGTTGGGACGCGCAGTGAGGATGTGCCTGGCGAAGGCCGTCACCTCGGTGTGGTAGTTGGGCAGTCCCGACAGCGACCACGGGAAATCCTTCGGGTCGTTGAACTTGGAGACGCCGCTCTGCAGCCAGAGCTGCGGCACCTTGCGATCGTTGAGGTACTTGCGCACCGCGAGGTTGGGCGCCGAGCCGACCGGCGCGTGCAGCGCGAAGACCTGGTCCGACTCGACGAGCTTGCGCACCTGCTCGACCGTCCTAGGCGGACTGAAGCCGTCGTCGGCCGTGATCAGCGTGATCTTGCGGCCGGCAACGCCGCCGTGGTCATTGATCATCTGGAAATAGGCGACCGAGGCGCGGCCGAACGTGCCGTAGGCCGAGAGCGGCCCGCTGTAGGGCGCGGTCTGGCCGAGCTTGATCGCGCTGTCGCTGACCCCCGGATCGTATTTGCCCTGCGCCGCCGCCGGCAGCGCGACCAACATCAAGAGCAGCGTCGGCAAGTATCGGCCCATCATCGCTGCTGTCTCCTCCGGTTCGGTCCCTCGGCCAGCGCGGTCTCGAGTTCCGCCAGCAGCTCGAGCAGTCGCTCGACGCGCTCCTTGCCGAAACGGCGGGCTATTTCGCGATGAATGCGGTCGAGGAACGGCGCCACGCGGGTCACCATGGCCGTCGCCCTGGGCGAGAGCGACACCAGACTCTGGCGCGAATCGCCCCGCGCCGTGCGCCGCCGGATGTGATCGCTGGCCTCGAGATCGCGCAGGATGCGCGACAGGCTGGGCGCCAGCAGATAGCTCCTGGCGGCAAGGCGTGTCGCATCCATCTCGCCCTCGAAATAGAGCACGCGGATCACCCGCCATTGCTGCTCGGTGATGCCGCCCTTGCGATGGTGCGGACGGAAATAGGCCATCACCGCCTCGCGTGCCCGCAACAGCGCGATCGGCAGCGAGCGGCTGTCGTCCATCAGCCGCGGCCGTGTGAAGGCGGCAACGGCCGCGCGGTCGCTCGGGCGCTCAGCCATCGACGACGAAATTGCCGGCCTCGAACACGACCGGCGGCGCGTCGGGATCGAAGCTCACGCCGGGCGGATCCTCGCCGCGCGCCACGGCATTGACCTGGCGGTGCAGCAGGCGACGCAGCATGACGATGCCCTCGTCGCTGGTCGCGAGATGCTCGTCGGAGTGGAAGGTGATGGCGCCCTGGCCGATCTGCGCCTCCCAGTCGCCCGGCGCGTCGCGGCGCTCGGCCGGGCTCATATCCTTCCAGCGCCGGCGCGGCGGCGCGCCTTTCTGGCGCGGCAGGATCACGCCCTTCTCGCGCGTGCGGCCCGCCGTATAGATGCGGTAGTGCGTATCGTCGATCGGCAAGGTCCAGCCGATGCTCTCGACGCGGCCATATTCGCCGACGTAGGGGTTCGGCACGACGCGCAGGGTCGGCAGCGCCACCTCGGTCGTGCGCTGCATGGTCTTGCCGTCCGCCATCTTGCGCACCGAGAAGGCCTTCACGCCGAGCGGCGTGTAGTTCCATTTCACCTTGGGCATCTGGTTCATGATCTCGACGAACTGCGTGCCGCTGAAATTGCCGTGCAGGATCGGCACGTGATAGGTGTCGAGCACGTTCTCGTAGTGCTGCAGCCAGTTGCACGGCGCGATCGCATCGCCGCCACTGCCGATCGAGGTGTCGTCGGTCTCGACGAACTCGCCCTCGGCCAGCACCTCGAGGCATTCATAGCGCGGCAGCGTAGGCTTCTTCTCCGGCGGCCCCATGTAGGCGAAGATCAGGCCGTACCGTTCCTGCACCGGATACCAGGGCTGGCGCACGCGGTCGCGCATGCGCCCGCCTTCGGGTTCGCACGGCTGCTCGAGGCAACGGCCTTCGACGTCGAACAGCCAGCCGTGATAGCAGCAGCGGATGCCGTGCTCCTCGACCTTGCCGTAGTAAAGAGTGGTGCCGCGGTGCGCGCAGCGCGCTTGGATCAGCCCCGGCCGCCCTTTGCCGTCGCGGAACAGCACGAGGTCCTCGCCCAGAACGCGCACCTCGCGCGGCGTGGCAGCAGCGTGCGAGGCGAGCCCGACGGGATGCCAGTAGCGCCGCATCAGCTCGCCCATCGGCGTGCCCGGCCCGACCTCGGTCAGTTGCGCGAGATGCGTGGAGGCCTTGCGGCCGTAACCGGTGCCCTCGTCCATGCGTCCTCCTCGGCGATTTATTAACACGTTAAGTGTCGGCCGAAGGAACTGTCAAGCAAGCGCCGGCTCAGGCCGGCGGCGGGATGTGCGCCTGCCTGATGACGCCGCGCCAGCGCGTCGTCTCGCTGGCCAAGGTCGCCGCGAACTTCTCGGGCGTGCCGCCGATCACATGGAAGCCCATGTCGACCAGCCGCTGGTGAAAGGCGGGCTCGGCCAGCGCCTCGTTCATCGCCTTGTTGAGCCTGGCGACGATCTCGGCCGGCGTGCCGGCCGGCGCCATGAAGCCGTTGAACACCGCGCCGTCCATGTTGGTAAGGCCGGCCTCCCGCACCGTCGGCACGTCGGGGAGCAGCGGTGCGCGCTCGGGCAGCGCCACGGCAAGGCCGCGCAGCTTGCCCGACTTCACCGCGGCGCCGGTCGGCACCAGGAGATCGACCAGCAACGGCACGTGCCCGCCCATCACGTCGCGCACCGCCTCGGAACTGCCCTTGTAGCCCACGCTCTCGAGGCGCAGCCCGAGCTGCATCTTCAGGAGCTCGGCCCACAGATGCTGCATGCTGCCGCCCGAGGCGGAGGCATAGGGAATGGGCGGGCCGTTGGCCCTGGCCGCCGCCAGCATGTCGGCCATGGTCTTGTAGGGCGAGTCGATACTCGCGGCGAGCAGGATCGCGACGTCGAAGAAATGCATGATCGGCGTCAGGTCCTTGTAGGTGTCGTACGGCAAGGTCATGTCGAAGGCCGCGTTGACCGCGAGCGCACCGGTCGCGAGCAACAGCGTGTAGCCGTTGGGCCTGGCCTTCGCGACCGCCTCGGTGCCTATGATGGTGCCGCCGCCCGCCTTGTTCTCGACCACGATGGGCTGGCCCAGGATCTTCTCCAGCCGCTCGCCGAGCGCGCGTGCGCCGGTGTCGGTCGAGCCGCCCGGCGCATAAGGCACGATGACGCGGATCGGATGGTCGGGATAGGCATCGCCGCGCGCGAGACGCGGCACCACCGCGGCCCCCGCCGCAGCCAGCAGAGAACGGCGCTTCATTTTTCCTCCCGAATTTTTGCGGCCGATATTTTGCCCAAACGTGCCACGGTATGCGAAGCTCCCGCAATGCGGGACGGACAGGGGCTCGAGGTCAGCAACGCGCATGCAGGAGCCATCGACGCGCTCGACCTCCTGAGGACCGAGTGGCTGGCGTTCGGCAAGCGGCTGCCCGAAGTGTTCACGGCGGCCGACAAGGAGGAAAGCTGCGCCCTGCTGCCGATCGCCTCTGCCAACCTGCTGCTCACCGTCAATTCGCCGGCCGCCTTCGAGATGGCCAGGCGCCAGTTCGAGCGCGGCAAGCGGCTCGCCGCCAGCGGCGCCACGGCGCGCGAGCAGGCCTGGATCGCCGCCACGGAGGCGGCCTTCGCGCGCGATAAGGAAAAGGCCCAGCACCTGCACGAGAAGATCGTCAGCGAGTGGCCGCAGGACCTGATCTCGGCCAAGGTCGGCCAGGTCCACGCCATCGACCGCGGCGATGCCGAAGGCATCCTGCGCATCGGCGATCGCATCCTGCCTGCGAACCAGGGCAATCACTACGTGCTCGGCATGCACGCTTTCGGACTCGAGGAGTGCAACCGCATCGACGAGGCCGAGGCCGAGGCGCGCAAGGCGATCGAGATGGACCGTCACGACCCGTGGGCGCACCACGTCGTGGCGCATTGCCTGGAGGCGCGCGGCCGCATGCTGGAGGGCGTGGCCTTCATGCGCGCGATGTCGGACACGTGGGAAACCTGCAACTCCTTCATGTACACCCACAATTGGTGGCATCTCGCGCTCTTCCTGATCGATCTCGACCGCACCGACGAGGCGCTCGAGCTGTTCGACACGCGGGTGTGGGGCGTCGACAAGGATTTCTCGGAGGACCAGATCAACGCGATCTCGCTGCTGGCCCGGCTGGAATTGCACGGCGCCGATGTCGGCGGGCGCTGGGCCGACGTGGCGGCGCACGTGAAGCCGCGCATCCACGAGAACTTCACACCGTTCCTCGATCTGCAATACCTCTACGCCCTCGCCCGCGCCGGCGAGCACAGCGCCGTCACCGAGATGCTGGCCAACATCGAGGATCGCGCCGAGCAGGCGGCGCCGTCCGAGCGCGAGGCGTGGGCCGCCTGCGCCGTGCCCGCCGCGCACGGACTGGCCGCGCATGCCGTGGGCAACCATGCCGACGCCGCGCGCTATCTCGGCCAGGCGCTGCCTCATCTCACGCCCATCGGCGGCTCGATCGCGCAGCGCACGCTGTTCGGCGCCATCCAGCTCGACGCCATGATCCGCGAGGGCTGGAACGACGCCGCGCTCAAGGTGCTGCAGGCCGACGAGCGCGAGCGGCCGACCGTGCCGGCGACCAAGCGCGCGCTCGCCCTGCTGCTGCGCAAGCTCGGCCGCAGCGAGCAGGCGATGGCCGCCGAATACCAGGCAGCACAGCTCAGCAAGCAATACAAGGAAGCCAGCAAGTGACCCAGGATCTGACGCAGGTGGGCGCGGCCCAGCTCGGCAAGCTCTATGCGCGCGGCAAGGCCTCGCCCGTCGAAGTCATGAAGGCGGTGCTGAAGCGGAGCGAGGCGCTCAACCCGATCCTGAACTGCTTCACGCAGGTCGAGAGCGATAGCGCTCTCGCGGCGGCGCGCGCCTCCGAGAAGCGCTGGAAGAAGGGCAAGCCGCTGTCGCCGCTCGACGGCGTGCCAGTGTCGATCAAGGAGCTGGTGGGCGCCAAGGGCTGGCCCGCCTCGATGGGCAGCAAGCTCACCGACAAGACGCCGGCCGCCGAGGACGCGCCGGCGGTGGCGCGCCTGCGCGAGGCGGGCGCCATCGTCTTCGCCCAGAGCACGAGCTCGGAGTTCGGCCACAAGGGCGTCACCGATTCGCCGCTGAACGGCATCACGCGCAATCCGTGGAACACCGAGCGCACGCCCGGCGGCTCGTCGGGCGGCGCGGGTGCCGCGGTCGCCGCCGGCCTCGGGCCGATCGCGATCGGCACCGACGGCGGCGGCTCGGTGCGCATTCCCTCGAGCTTCAACGGCCTGGTCGGCATCAAGGCCACCTACGGCCGGGTCCCCAACTGGCCGCCGACGCTCAACGGCGATCTCTCCAACACCGGCCCGATGTGCCGCAGCGCCGTCGACTGCGCGCTGATGCTGAACGTCATCAGCCAGCCCGATCCGCGAGATCCCACCCAGCTTCCCGCCTATCATCCCGACTACGCCAGGAAGATCGGCCGGCGGCTGAAGAAGCCCAGGGTCGCCTTCATCCTGCGCATGGGCGACCATCCGGTCGACATCGAGGTCGCCGCCCTGGTCACCAAGGCGGTGAAGCGCTTCGAAGAACTGGGCTGCGCGGTCGAGGAAGCGGAGCCGCCCTTCCCCTATGCCGATGCCCAGCGCGCCTTCGTCACCCACTGGCTCACCAACGCGCAGCGCCTGCTGCAGATGTTCCCCGAGGACCGGCACGGCGAGTTCGATCCCAACCTGCTGGCCTCGGCCAAGGCCGGCCAGAAATATTCGCTGCAGGACGTGATCAACGCGCAGGCGGTGCGGCGCGAGATGTCGGTCGCCTGGAACCTGTTCTTCGAGAAGTACGATTTCCTGTTGACGCCGACCGTGGCCGTGACGGCTTTTGCCGCCGGCAAGAACCTGCCCGACGGGCCGGGCGGCGAGCCCAACCGGCAATGGTCGCCCTATACCGCGACCTTCAACATGACGCGCCATCCCGCGGCCTCGGTGCCATGCGGGCTCACGCGCGAGGGCCTGCCGGTCGGCCTGCACATCGTGGCCGGCCATTATCGCGACGCCTCGGTGCTACGCGCGGCGCATCGCTACACCGAGATCCATCCGCTTGAATATCCCGTGCTGCCGGAGAAGACGAAATGACCGCCGATCTTGCGATGCTGCCTGCCTGGCAGCTGGTGAAGCTCTACAAGTCGCGCAAGGCCTCGCCGGTCGAGGCGACCAAGGCCGCGCTGGCACGCATCGAGGCGTTCAACCCGCAGCTCAACGCCTTCCAGCACCTCGACCCGGACGGAGCGCTCAAGGCCGCGCGGGCCTCGGAGCGGCGCTGGAAAAAGGGCGGCAAGCGGCTCTCCGACATCGACGGCGTGCCGGTCACCATCAAGGACATGGTTCTGACCAAGGGCATGCCGACGCGCATGGGCAGTCTCGCCACCGATGCCGCGGGTCCGTGGACCACCGATGCGCCGGCGGCGCAACGGCTGCGCGAGGCGGGCACGGTGCTGCTCGGCAAGACCACCTCACCGGAATATGGCTGGAAGGGCGTGACCGATTCCAAGCTGTTCGGCGCCACCCACAACCCGTGGAA